>ENA-ORTP01000008-ORTP01000008.1-human-gut-metagenome-genome-assembly--contig:-NODE-8-length-235875-cov-15.513629_pt1 | contig 235875 bp, 195 predicted proteins | sample MGYA00241913_ERZ509190 | MGnify/ENA primary metagenome ERZ509190 (study PRJEB26280, sample SAMEA2338839) | human gut metagenome | biome: human gut; feature: human-associated habitat; material: faeces...
AGAGCAACGGCCTTCTAAGCCGTGGGTCGGGGGTTCGAATCCCTTCAGGCTCATTTCCTTAAATAAGGTAACAGTTTTATATTTATGGTGGGTATAGCGCAGCTGGTTAGCGCGCCAGATTGTGGCTCTGGAGGCCAAGGGTTCGAATCCCTTTATCCACCCTCAAAATTCCTTCGGGAATTTTTTTTTACCTATCTTTAAAAAATGCGGGCGTGGCGGAATGGCAGACGCACCAGCCTTAGGAGCTGGCGGGTGACCGTGCAGGTTCAAGTCCTGTCGCCCGCATGGAAAATCCCTTGATTTTTTTGTTTTTATAAGGTACAATATATATCGCATTTTTAATTATATTTATTTTATTATTGGGCTATCGCCAAGCGGTAAGGCACAGGACTTTGACTCCTGCATTACGTTGGTTCGAATCCAACTAGCCCAGCTGAAAATTTAAAGGAGAGTTTGCAGAAGCATTGATTCTGCAGGCTCTTTTTTCGTTCATGGAAAAATGTTTTCTGCGAAATAAAACACTCCGTGAGGAGCGCCGGGCAGCGGAAGGAAGCTTTGCTGCAGATGCTGCGTACATGTCCCCAAATGCCCTTGTTTTGATGTTTTATGAGGGAAATATATTTGTGATAGGAAACTGAGAAAAATGGATTTACGGGCCAAATATGAAGCGAGGGGATATATCCGGAAAACAGGAGCTTGTTTTCCGGATATATCCCCTTCTAAGTGATGGAAGATGCAATTATCCAATCAAAAAGGTCAGGAAAGCTTCCTGACCTTTTTATGACCTCACCGGGAATCGAACCCGGGTTTACGCCGTGAGAGGGCGTCGTCTTGACCGCTTGACCATGAGGCCGAAATCGAGGCGACAAGATTCGAACTTGCGACCTCTGCGTCCCGAACGCAGCGCTCTACCAAACTGAGCCACGCCTCGAAGCGACTTCTATATACTATCATCGATTCCGGAAAATGTCAATAGAAAAATTAAAAAAATTTAAAAAAATGAAAAAAGTTGAAAAACCGCGAAAAAACCACGAAAAACCGTGGGAGGTTCTTCGTGGTCTGGATGAACAGATAAGACTCGTTTTTTGCTATTTCCAGGCAAGAACCTCTTCCCTGAGAGGAATGGAGGCAGAGGCGCCTGCACGCGTTACGGCAATGGCAGATGCCTTTGCTGCTTCCTCCATGGCTGCCTCTGCAGTGTCTCCTCTGGAAACAGCCGCAATAAAATATCCGGTAAAGGTATCTCCGGCAGCAGTAGTGTCAACCGCATTTACCGGGAAGGCCTCCTGAAAATGGAATTTTTGTCCGGACAGGAAGATGCTTCCCCCGGTTCCCATGGTCAGAAGAATCTGAAGCCCGGGATAGAGGCTGTGAAGGGCTCTGGCACACTCTTTGGGGGATTCGGGCAAGGAGGATGCTGCCTGCTTTTGTTTTTCCCACTCTGAAGCGCAGAGATCTGCCGCTTCGATTTCATTTAGAATCAGACATGAAATTTTATCCAGAGATATTTCCTTCAGCTGTTCTGTAACAGGAGAGGGATTCAGATAAATCTGCATTCCTTTTTCAAAGGCCTGTTCAATCAGTAAAGCAAGATGATTGATTTCATTCTGCAGCAGGAGAATATCTCCGGCTGAGAAGTGAGAAAGGGTTTCGCGGATCTGTGATTCTGTAATTGCCTGATTGGCGCCTCCAAAGAGAATAATGCAGTTTTGTCCGGTATCAGATACCTGGATTATAGCATGACCGGTGGGGATCTCCAGTTTTTTCAGATATTCTGTGTGAATATGGCTGGCAGTCAGTGCATCAGAAAGCATGTCTCCGTCATATCCGATGCATCCTGCATGGTAGACGGGAGCGCCGGCCCGTGAAATAGCGATGGACTGATTCAGACCTTTTCCGCCGCAGAAAAATTCCAGCTTTTTTGAAGAAATGGTTTCTCCGGGGCGGACAAAATCCTTTACCTGATAAACCTTATCAATATTTAAAGAACCAAAATTCAGTATTTTCATGGAAATGACCTCCTGTAGAAAAGGGAAATACCGGTGTCTGCTTTCCTGGCATTTCCCTGCAGTTTTAAAAGTCTTACAATCTTTAAAGTTTTACAATCCTGCCGTTCAGCGCCGCAGCCTCCTCTTCCTGATGGGTGGTTATAAGCAAAAGCTTTCCGGCAGTTTTTTCTTTTACATAGTCAATGACAGTCTGCTTGGTATCCTCGTCCAGGCCGGTAAAGGGTTCGTCCATGATAACGGCCTGAGATGGGGATAAAAGGGCTCTTGCGATGGCTGCGCGCCGTTTCATTCCTCCGCTTAAAGTAGAAGAGGGACGGAGGATGGACTCCTCAGGAAGGAGGCGGCACAGCTCGGAATATGCGGTCTGGCGGTCAATGGCTTTCCCTGCGGCAAGCAGTACATTATCCAGGGGCGAAAAGGCCTCACAGAGGCGGTTTTCCTGGAAGACCGCGGTGACGGGAGAGGGCATCTGCACCTGACCGCCATCAGGCGTTTCCAGCCCCAGCAGAATACGCAGAAGCGTGGTTTTTCCGGCGCCGGAGGGCGCCATCAGACAGTAGACTCCGCCGGGATCAAAGGAAAGCTCCAGTTGACTGAAAACAGAAAGCTCACCGTAGGATTTGCACAGTCCGGAAACAGATGCGGGAGCTGACGGAGAAGATTTTGAGCCGGAAGAAAGGGCATTTTCTTCGCCGGAATCTTCGTTCTGCAAAGCAGAAGCACGCCGCAGGCCGTTTTCGGGCTGATACTGTTCATTTTTCTTTTTCATCCATATAATGAGCTGCAGAAAGAACTTTTCAAATAAGGCGCTGACCAGAATAATGACAATGGTCCAGGCAAATATGTCCGGTGTGGCCAGATAGATTTTTGCCATATAAAGATTTTCTCCGATGGTATGGGAGGGAACGCCGATAACCTCAGCGGCAATTCCTGATTTCCAGCTCATTCCAAGGGCGATTTTGCAGCTGCTGATCAGGTATGGCATCAGAGCCGGCAGATAAATAAAACGAATGCGCCGGGGCAGGGAAACATGAAAGACCAGGGCCATTTCCCTGAGTTTTGGATCTGTGCTTTCCAGTCCGGCGATGGTGTTTACATAGAGAATGGGAAATACAACAAGGAAGGAGATAAACACAGACAGACCGGAAGAGCCAATCCAGATGAGGGCCAGAATAACGAAGGAGGCCACAGGAATGGATTTGGCCAGAAGCATCAGGGGTTCTAACAGCTCCTGAAGAAGACGAAAACGGAAGGCCAGGCTGCCAAAAAAGATTCCGGCGGCAAAGGCGGCGGCAAAGCCCAGGGTGATTTTGCCGAAGGAGTGGCCGATGGAGATCCAGAATTCGGCAGAGGGAAGCAAAAGAGAAAGGGAGCGGACTACGTCCGCCGGCCCTGCAAAAATAATGTCGTTCTGAATGACCATGGCTGCAAGCTGCCAGAGGGCAATCCAGAACAGAATTACAAAAATTCTGTGAGGTGATATCCGGTTTTTCATAGCTGCTCCCCTTTGGTATTACTGGATGTAATAGAACTCATCTCCAGGAAGTTTTCCGCCTACAGACTTGGCATCCTGATCAAAGAGTACCTGAAGGTATCCGCTTAAAGCAGATTTCATTTCCTCGCCGGTCAGGCAGACAATGTTGCAGTAGGGCAGAGCCTTCTGGGCAACAGGGGCCTTTTCGATGATTCCGGCTTCGGCAATCAGCTTGGAAGCTTCTTCCGGCTTTTCGTTGGCAAAGGCGGCAGAAGCGGCATGCTCTGTCAGGAAGGTGTCAATAACAGGCGGATTTTCTTTCAGGAAATCGTTGCGGACAACGGTTACTCCTGTTACCAGGCGGCTGCCGACTTCTCCCTGTACTGCCTCCCATTCCTTGGTCAGATCCAGCACAATGCTCAGCTTGTCATTCTGGGCGCAGGCTGCAGTAACAAAGGGCTGGGGCAGCAGACCGATGGCATCCGGCTGCTCCTTCAATACAGCGGCAACCTCGGTGGGTTCTGATTTGTATTCCAGAGTTACATCACTGTCACTCAGTCCGTTTTCTCTCAGCAGGTAACGGATCACATAGTCCGGGCTGGTTCCTTTTCCGGTCAGATAAAGGGTTTTTCCTTTTAAATCGGCAATGGACTGGATGGAAGAATCTGATGCAACAATGTCCAGTACGCCCAGCGTATTGATGTCAATGATGGAGATTCCGCCCTGAGTTTTATTGTAGAGAACAGAAGCTACGTTGGCGGGAAGCAGTGCAATATCCAGATCGCCGCTTACCATTTTTCCAAGAAGCTCGTCTGCTGCTGTTACCATAGTAAATTCATAATTGCACAGGGCTTCGTCCTTTTCTGCCTTGTCCATCAGCTCTACCAGTCCCATGGAGGTGGGGCCCTTTAAAGAGCCGACCCGGACAACAACATCAGTGTCTACCGGCTGGGCGGCAGAGCTTTCAGCAGCGCCTTCCCCTTCACCGGGAGTTTCTGCCTCTGTCTGGCTGTTTTCCGTTTCTTCTTCTGTAAATGCCTCAATGGTGGTTTCTGCTTCTGTGGCTGCTTCAGAGGAAGCTGCTGCAGTGGATGGAGCGGCTGTCTTGCTGCCGGAGCATCCGCTTAAAAGGGAGCCGACCATAAGTGCAGCCATTGCTGCAGACCAGGTTTTTTTCATCATAGTTATCCTCGCTTTCTGTTCGTGTATCTTTAGAAGCGTGTTGATTGGGATTCCGTCTTCTCCGTCAGAGCTGATTTGTAGATTTCAGTCTTACAGGTTAGCACGAACAAAGCCATTATAGCACAAAAGATGCTTTGTATACTATAAAAAACAAGGATTTGTGCAAAAAATCAATTGATAAAAATATGTCAATATGAGATAATAAGGGTAACTGTGACAGAAATTTGGACAGAGGGGTTTTACATATCTTTACGTTATTATTTATCATTATGGAGGGATAAGCTATGAGAGTTACAATTTGTATTGGAAGCGCATGTCACCTGAAAGGATCCAGAGAAATTATCCAGCAGCTGCAGCAGCTGGTAAAAGAACATGGAGTATCGGATAAAGTAGATTTAAACGGTGCATTCTGTACTGGAAACTGTGTGAATGGAGTTTGTGTGACCGTTGACGGAACCCTGTACTCCTTATCTCCGGAAACTACAAAGGAGTTCTTTGAAAAAGAGATTCTCGGGAGGCTGTAAATATGGCGATTATTGACTTCAAGGCCACCAAGTGCCGGCATTGCTACAAGTGTGTGCGCTACTGTGAAGTGAAAGCCATTATGGTAAAGGACGGCCGGGCGGAGATTATACCGGAAAACTGTATTTTGTGCGGCCGCTGCCTTCAGATTTGTCCTCAGTCAGCCAAGACTCTGGTCAGTGATCTGGATCTGGTAAAGGGGATGCTCCAAAGAGGAGAAAAGGTAATTGTTTCCATTGCGCCTGCTTATATGGGACTTTTAAAGTACAAGACAATCGGTCAGGTCCGGGCCGCTCTCCTGCGGCTGGGCTTTGCAGATGTGCGGGAGACCTCCGAGGGCGCTGCTCTGGTAACGGCAGAGTATGCCAGACTTCTGGAGGAGGGCACCATGGAAAACATTATTACCACCTGCTGCCCCAGTGTCAATGATCTGATTGAAAAGTATTATCCGCAGCTGACTCCATGGATGGCTCCGGTGGTATCACCGATGATTGCCCACGGCATGATGCTGAAAAAGCATCTGGGAACGGATGTTAAGGTGGTATTTTTAGGGCCCTGTATTGCCAAAAAGAAAGAGGCTCAGGATGCCCGCCACAGCGGCTATATTGATGCAGTGCTGAATTTTAACGATATGAACCGCTGGCTGGAAGAAGAGGATATTGTGATTGAAGACTGTGAGGATATGCCGTTTATGGCGATGAATCCAAGAGTAAACCGCCTGTATCCTGTATCCAGCGGTGTTCTGAATTCTGTTCTGGCAACAGAAAAGACAGTGGATCAGTACCGGAAGTTTTATGTTCACGGGGAAACCCATTGTATGGAGCTGTGTGAAAGCCTGGTGCGGGGAGAGATTAAGGGCTGCTTTATTGAGATGAATATGTGCTACGGCGGCTGTATTCAGGGTCCAACGGTGAACAACAGCCCTGTTTCCCGGTTTAAGGTGAAGCTGGATATGGAGGATGCCATTAAAAAAGAGCCGGTTCCCTGTGAGGAAACAGGACCGGTGATAGAGGCACTTTCCCTGCGGAAGGTATTTTCCGATCATTCACCGAAGGAGCCGGTTCCAACCAATGAGGAGATTCAGCAGATTCTGGCAATGACAGGAAAGCTTCATCCGGAGGATGAGTTAAACTGTGGCGCCTGCGGATATCCGACCTGCCGGGAGAAGGCGATTGCAGTATTCCAGCGGAAGGCAGAGTTAAACATGTGTATTCCGTTTATGTATGAGAAGTCGGAGTCCTTTGCCAATCTGGTTATGGAAACCTCGCCCAATGTGGTGCTCATTGTCGATGAGAATATGAAGATTATGGAATATTCTGCTGTGGGAGAGAAATATTTCGGCAAGACCCGGTCAGAGGCATTGAAAATGTATCTGTACGAGTTTATTGATCCGGTGGACTTTCAGTGGGTATTCGATACTCATCAGAATATTCACGGAAAGAAAGTCAGCTATCCTGATTTAAAACTGGATACCCTTCAGAATATTGTATACATAGAAAAGGAAAACGTGGTTCTGGCTACCTTTATTGACATTACAAAAGAGGAAGAGCAGGCTCGTCTGGATTATGAGAAAAAACTGGATACCATTGATTTGGCCCAGAAGGTTATTCATAAGCAGATGATGGTTGCCCAGGAGATCGCAGGTCTTCTTGGAGAAACCACCGCTGAGACAAAGACAACCCTGACAACGCTCTGCAGGAGTCTGTTAGAGGATGGCAGCGATAACGGAGGTAGGTAGATGGAAATTACCGTAGACGTTGCGTATAAAAGCCTGAACAAGTTTTCAGAGGTGCTCTGCGGCGATAAGGTGGAAATGCTGCAGACAGAGGATTCCAATATTCTGATTCTGGCAGACGGAATGGGAAGCGGCGTAAAGGCCAATATTCTGGCTACTCTGACTTCCAAGATTCTGGGAACCATGTTTTTAAATGGCGCGACTCTTGAGGAGTGTGTGGAAACCATTGTGCAGACTCTGCCGATTTGTCAGGTACGTCAGGTGGCTTATGCTACTTTCAGTATTCTGCAGGTGTTCCACAGCGGAGACGCCTACCTGGTGGAGTTTGATAATCCCAGCTGTATTTTTATCCGCAACGGAAAGCTGATTCCGATTCCGGAAAATATCCGGGAAGTGGAAGGAAAAAAGATCAACGAATACCGTTTTAAGGTTCAGAAGGGGGATGCCCTGATTCTGATGAGTGACGGAACCATCCATGCGGGGGTGGGGCAGCTGCTGAATTTCGGATGGCTGTGGGAGGATATTGCAGCCTATGCGGTGAAACAGTACAGTCTGACGGTTTCGGCTGTCCGGCTGGCTTCTGCCATCTGCCAGGCATGTGACGAGCTGTATCAGTACCGGCCCGGTGATGACACGACCGTAGCCTGTATGCGGATTATCAATGCAAAACCGGTTCACCTGATGACAGGTCCTGCAAGGGATCCTGCTCAGGATGAGGCAATGGTTGCAGACTTTATGAGCGGTGACGAATCCACCAGATATGTAGTCTGCGGCGGAACCAGCGCGACCATTGTGTCAAGGGTGCTGAACAGACCTCTTGACGTATCCATGGATTATGTAGACCCGGATATCCCGCCCATTGCCTATATGAAGGGAATGGATCTGGTGACGGAGGGTGTACTGACATTAAACCGGGTGATTCAGCTGCTGCGGCGTTATGCAAAAAAGGAAGCCGTCACAGAGGAATTTTTCCTGGAGCTGGATAAGCCAAACGGCGCGTCCATGATTGCAAAGATGTTGATTGAAGACTGTACCGAGCTTCATCTCTATGTGGGAAAAGCTATGAACAGTGCCTACCAGAATCCGGGCCTGCCCTTTGATTTGGGTATTCGCCAGAATCTGGTGGAGCAGCTAAGGCATGTAACAGAGGAAATGGGAAAGAAAGTTACAGTTACTTATTATTAGGAGTATATGAGGAGGAAAAATCATGGTAACAAATGACGCAACAATTTTACGCTTAAAGCACGACGTACTTTATGAGGTAGCAAAGCTGGCCTGGGAGGGCGAGCTGGAGGAGAAGCGGGAGGAGATTCCTTATCAGATGATTCCGGGACCGCAGGCTCAGTTCCGGTGCTGTATTTACAAGGAAAGAGAAATCATCCGTCAGAGAGTACGTCTGGCAGAGGGTCTGTGTCCCACCAGCGGAAAGGATACCCGCAATGTAGTTCAGGTTATCGGCGCAGCCTGTGAGGAGTGTCCCATTGCTTCCTATACCGTAACCGACAACTGCCGGAAATGTATGGGTAAGGCATGCCAGAATTCCTGTAAATTCGGCGCAATTACCATGACTGAGACAAGAGCTCACATTGATCCCAACAAATGTAAAGAGTGCGGAATGTGTGCCAATGCCTGTCCTTACAATGCAATTGCACATCTGGAGCGTCCCTGTAAGAAGGTATGTCCGGTGGATGCGATTACCTATGATGAAAACGGTATCTGCGTAATTGACGAGAAAAAATGTATCCAGTGCGGCGCCTGCATTCACAGCTGCCCCTTCGGTGCAATCGGAACAAAAACCTTTATGGTGGATGTTATCAAGATGATCAAGGCCGGAAAACGGGTAGTTGCCATGGTTGCTCCTGCAACTGAGGGACAGTTTGGCGCAGATATTACTATGGCCAGCTGGAGAACCGCTTTGAAGAAGGTTGGTTTTGCTGATATGATCGAGGTTGGTTTAGGCGGAGACCTGACAGCAGCTTTTGAAGCAATGGAGTGGAATGAAGCATACAAAGAAGGCAAGAAGCTGACCACCTCCTGCTGCCCGGCTTTTGTTAATATGATCAAGCAGCATTTCCCGCAGCTTCTGGATAATATGTCCACAACCGTATCTCCGATGTGTGCCGTATCCCGTATGCTGAAGAGAGAGAATCCGGAGACTGTTACAGTATTTATCGGACCGTGTATTGCAAAGAAGAGCGAGACTCTGGATCTGAATATTAAGGATAATGCAGACTATGCCATGACCTTTGGCGAAATCCGTGCAATGATGCGTGCAAAGGGCGTAGAGCTGGAGCCGGAGGAGAATACCTATCAGGACAGCTCCGTATTCGGAAAACGCTTCGGAAATTCCGGCGGCGTTACCAATGCAGTAGTACAGTGCTTCAAGGAAATGAATGCAGGTATTGAGCCTAACGTTATGAAGTGTAATGGCGCTGCTGAGTGTAAGAAGGCACTGCTGCTGATGAAGGTAGGCAAACTGCCTGCAGACTTTGTAGAAGGAATGGTCTGCGTAGGCGGCTGTGTAGGCGGCCCCAGCAAGCATAAAACCGAGCAGGAGGCAAAGAAGGCCCGTGATCTGTTGATTGGACAGGCAGATGGCAGAGAAGTATTTGCAAACCTGAAGGAAAAGGGTCTGGACGATCTGCATATGCACAGAGGAGAATAATGGATTCTTTTTAATAGAATAGTTTCTGAAAAATAATGGCTGCCGCCGGGGATGTCTGGTTATCCTCGGCGGCAGTTTTTATGTGGCAGAGAAGCGCGGCGAGCTATGATACAAAAATGTTCCGCGAGGATCGCCGTGCGGTGGAAGAGAAAAATAGCTGCTGGCGCAGCCGTTGCTGTGATCCAGTGCAGTAATGTGCCAAGATATATTTTTTTACATGATAGAGATAGTTGCGTTATGGTGAAAATGTGATTTATGAGTGGGGGAGCTAGGGACATAAATGCGTAGTGAGAGTATGAAACCTGCGGGGGAAGCAATGGAGTGGATTTAAACTGGACAGATTTAAACGAAGTAGATTTACGCTGAGAGAATGTAAATTGTGTGGTTAAGGAAAAGAAGTTTGCTTGAAATGCTGTGCAGGAATGAGGCGTTTGGACTGAAAATGCACAGTTTTAATCTTGGATTTTGCAGAAAACGCCAATTTGGTTTGAAAATGCAAAAAGTCAGCTCGAGATTTTGCAGGATCTGCCATATTCTTTTGAAAATGCAAAAACTGAGGCCGATATTTTGCAGAAAACGCCAATTTGGCTTGAAAATGCAAAATCTCCTCACCCAGAGTTTGCTCGCATACAGGTTCCATGCTTTCTTCTTGAAATGAAAAACTATTTGCGTGAGTTTGTACTAAGTAATACTTTCTTGAGCATTGCGCTCTAAAATAAAAAATATGGATATTGATACCTATATGCTTCATGAGAGGCAAGAATCTCTTTCTAAGATTACAGCCAGATTGTCGGCAGCGCGGGGAGGAGGACTGGCTTAGGTGCATTGGCAGGGGGAGGAATTTATCAGCTGGGACTTGCGGAAGAAGGAAGAGGGGGTTGCAAAACAGGTTTTTCACTCCAGATATGGCAGTTTGCATAACAAGCAAAATGCTATATCCAGTAGGATTACCATATTTTGCAACACCCTCTTTTCGTCTATGGCAGAAATAAAAGTTTTAGATTTCGTTTACTTTTCTTTTGATGTAGGTTGTGTGCAGCAGGTGGTGAGCCTTTTCGCTTCCCGGCTCGCCTAAGTAGGTTGCATACAGTTCCTTGATAGCCGGGTTCTCATGGGATTTCCGAATCGGATTATTCTTATCGGAATCGTAGAGTACCTGGGCGCGCAGAGCACGAATATCTACGGTGTTGCGTACATATCCAGGCTGCTGAGGCTGTCCGCCGCCATTGATACAGCCGCCGGGACATCCCATAATCTCGATAAAGTGGTATTCGGCTTCGCCGGATTTTACCTTATCAAGAAGCTTTTTCGCATTGCCAAGACCGGAAGCAACAGCAACCTTTACTTCCATGCCTGCAACCGGGTAGGTGGCTTCCTTGATGCCTTCCATACCGCGGACTTCTGTGAAGTCCAGGCTCTGAAGTTCTTCGCCGGTCAGGGTTTCTACTGCAGTACGCAGAGCTGCCTCCATAACGCCGCCGGTGGTTCCGAAGATTACGGCTGCGCCTGTGCCCAGTCCCAGAGGTGCGTCGAAGCCCTCATCCGGCAGATCGCGGAAGCGGATGCCCACCTTGCGGATCATGCGGGCCAGCTCTCTGGTTGTCAGGGAGTAGTCAACATCCGGTACTCCGTTAGCTGCTTCATCCGGGCGCTGTACTTCAAATTTCTTTGCGGTACAGGGCATGATGGAAACAGATACAATATCCTTCGGATCCAGTCCCTGCTTTTCTGCGTAGTAGGATTTGGCAATTGCGCCGAACATCTGCTGCGGAGATTTACAGGAGGACAGATTCTCAGTCATATCCGGATAATAGTGTTCACAGTATTTGATCCAGCCCGGAGAACAGGAGGTAATCAGAGGCAGCTTGCCGCCGTTCTGTACCCGATCCAGGAATTCATGGGCTTCTTCCATGATGGTTAAGTCTGCGCTGAAGTTGGTGTCAAATACTTTATCAAAACCGATTCTGCGAAGAGCGGCAGCCATCTTTCCTTCTGTATTGGTTCCGATGGGATAGCCGAATTCTTCACCCAGAGCAGCCCGGACAGCGGGAGCGGTCTGAACAATTACGTGCTTGGACGGATCTGCAATCGCTGCAAGAACTTCATCTACCTGGGATTTCTCCTGAAGCGCACCGGTAGGACAGACAGCGATACACTGTCCGCAGGATACGCAGCTGGTTTCGCCCAGTCCCATATTGAAGGCAGAGCCGACGAAAGTAGCAAAGCCTCTTTCGTTTGCGCCGATTACGCCGATATTCTGTACCTTTTCACAGACAGCGATACAGCGGCGGCACAGGATACATTTGCTGTTGTCGCGAATCATATGAACCGCGCTGTCGTCAATACAGGACGGAGTATGTTCGCCATCGTAATATCCCTCATCCTCTACGCCCAGCTCTTTTGCCATCTGCTGCAGCTCACAGTTTCCGCTGCGGACGCAGGACAGACAGCTGCGGTTATGATTGGAAAGCAGAAGCTGAAGGGTTTTTTTGCGGGATTCCAGTACCTTGGGGGTGTTGGTCCATACCTCCATACCCTCATTGATGGGGTATACACAGGCAACAACCAGACTTCTTGCTCCCTTGACCTCCACAACACACATACGGCAGGCGCCGATCTCATTGATATCCTTTAAAAAGCAGAGAGTCGGAATCTCAATGTGAGCCAGGCGGGCTGCTTCCAGGATGGTGGAGCCTTTTGGAGCACTTACTTCAATGCCGTTAATTTTAATTGTAATATTCTCCATATCCATTCTCCTCCATTACTTTTTGTAGATAGCGCCGAATTTACATTTCTCCATGCAGGCGCCGCACTTGATACACTTGTCTGTGTCAATAACATGCGGATTCCGTACAGAGCCGATGATGGCGTTGTTGGGACAGGTGCGGGCGCACAGGGTACATCCGCGGCACTTATCCGGATCAATGTGGTAGGAGAGAAGGGCTTTACATACGCCTGCCGGGCACCGTTTTTCCTTGATATGAGCTTCGTACTCATCACGGAAATAGCGCAGGGTGGAAAGCACCGGGTTGGGAGCAGTCTGTCCCAGTCCGCAGGCAGAGTTTTCTTTTACATAATAGCAAAGCTGTTCCAGCTTATCCAGATCCTCCATGGTAGCCTCACCCTTGGTGATCTTGGTCAGGATCTCAAGCATACGCTTGGTACCGATACGGCAGGGAGTACATTTGCCGCAGGATTCTTCTACGGTAAATTCCAGGAAGAACTTGGCGATATCAACCATACAGTCGGTTTCATCCATAACAATCAGTCCGCCGGAACCCATCATGGAGCCGATGGAAATCAGGTTGTCATAGTCAATGGGGATATCATAATGCTCTGCCGGGATACATCCGCCGGACGGTCCGCCGGTCTGGGCAGCCTTGAACTTCTTTCCGTTGGGAATGCCGCCGCCGATCTCTTCAATAACCTCGCGAAGGGTGGTTCCCATGGGGATCTCCACCAGACCGGTATTGTGAATCTTACCGCCCAGTGCAAATACCTTGGTTCCCTTTGACTTTTCTGTACCCATGGAGGAGAACCACTCCGGTCCGTTCAGGATAATCTGAGGAATATTGGCATAGGTTTCTACGTTATTTAAAATGGTCGGTTTTCCAAACAGACCTTTCTGAGCAGGGAACGGCGGTCTGGGTCTGGGCTCACCGCGGTTGCCCTCGATGGACATCATCAGAGCAGTCTCTTCACCGCAGACGAAAGCACCTGCACCAAGACGCAGATCAATATCAAAATCAAAGCCGGAGCCGAAAATGTCTTTTCCTAAGAGTTCCATTTCTCTTGCCTGATTAATGGCAATTCTCAGACGCTCAACAGCAATGGGGTACTCGGCACGAACGTAAATATAACCCTGATTTGCTCCGATAGCGTAGCCGGCAATAGCCATGGCTTCCAGAACAGCATGGGGATCACCTTCCAGAATGGAACGATCCATGAATGCACCCGGGTCACCCTCGTCGGCGTTACAGCAGACATATTTCTGATCAGCGTCATTCTGCTTGGCCAGCTTCCATTTGAGGCCGGTGGGGAATCCGCCGCCTCCGCGGCCGCGCAGACCGGAATCTAAGAGACACTGGATAACATCATCAGGAGTCATCTCTGTCAGAACCTTACCAAGGGCAGCATAGCCGCCGGTACCGATGTACTCTTCAATAACCTCCGGGTTGATAATACCGCAGTTTCTCAGAGCAATACGGTGCTGTTTTTTGTAGAAATCCGTATCAATCAGAGCCTTTACACCGGCGGGAGTTACAGTCTCCTGATACAGAAGACGGGTAACAACACGTCCCTTTAACAGATGCTCATGAACAATCTCCGGAATATCCTCTACTTTTACCATGGAGTAAAAGCTGGCATCCGGATAAACAATCATAATCGGGCCCAGTGCGCACAGGCCGTGACAGCCGGTCTGAACAACGGAAACCTCATTTTCCAGACCTGCTTTTTTAATCTCTTCTTTCAGGGCTTCCATAATCTGCTGGCTTCCGGAGGAAGTACATCCTGTTCCGCCGCAGACCAATACATGTGAACGATACATTGGCGCTCCTCCTTATTTGATATCTGCAGAATTCAGGGTGTAGTTTTCTACGATATGGCCGCCGATTAAGTGGCGCTCCACCACTTCTGCAGCTTTTTCTGCGGTCATTTTAATATAGGTAACCTTGGGTTTTCCAGGTTCCATAACTTCCACGATAGGCTCATACTGGCATAATCCGATGCATCCGGTCTGGGTTACGGAAACACGGTCAGTCAGACCTTTTTCCTGAACCAGATTGGACAGGGCGGTCAGAACAGGTCTTGCGCCGCTGGCAATTCCGCAGGTAGCCATTCCGACAACAACACGGGTATGGGTGTGATCCTCTGCCCGCATACTTACCTGGCTCTGCATCCGTTCACGGATGGCTCTTAATTCTTCAAGACTTTTCATGTAATCCTCCAAATCTACAGCTTCATCCCAGAGAGAGGGGAAGGGCTGTGCTGTTCTACAGGCGGTCCTCAGTACAGAGCGCCGCCGTCAGTTTCCAGTTTATTCTCTGTCAGATATTCTTTGATATATTCGGATACCTCTGGTGTGTCAAAGGGAACATCTCCCAAAATCTGCCGAAATTCCCTGGTGTCCAGGGTGAAGGCTGTGCCGTCATAGCAGTATCGGTAAAGAAAATCTGTTTCGGGGTGGTATACAATCAGCGTGTGAATGGTGCTGGTTATGTCCCCGAGGGGCATCCGGTCAATGTGGGAAAGGACGAATACGGCAGTTACCTCAGTACCCTCCCCCAGTCTGGATTCGATAGAAAAGCTTCCTCCGGTGCTTTCCGCTGCGTATTTAAAGAACGGAACGCCCAGCCCGACCTTTCGGGTGGTTCTGCTGGTAAAGAAGGGATCCGTTACCTGGGATACCTGCTCCCTGGTCATGCCGCAGCCGTTGTCCTTGATAACAATGGTCAGACGGTCGGAAACAGTATCTGCATCTACGGTGATTTCAACCAGAGAGGCTCCGGCGCGGGTGGAGTTTTCTGCCACATCCAGAATATTTAAGGAAATTTCAGGCATCATAGGCCTTATTGATATTTGGCAAGAATGCCGGGAATATCATCCGGTGTCAGACGTCCGTATACCTCATCATTAATCATCATAACGGGAGCCAGTCCACAGGCACCTACACAGCGGCAGGAATCAAGAGAAAACCGACCATCCGGGGTACATTCTCCATTAGTAATGCCAAGCAGTTCTTCCAGTTTGCTGAAAATCGCTCCGGATCCTTTTACATAGCAGGCGGTTCCGAGACAAACAGAAACCTGATATTTGCCCTTGGGCTGAAGTGCGAACTGTGCATAAAATGTGGCAACACCATAGATTTTCTCCAGCGGAATGCCGGTTTCGTCAGAAATCATGGTCTGAACTTCGATGGGAAGATAACCGTAAATATCCTGCGCCCGCTGCATAATGGGCATCAGAGCGCCTTTTGTGTCCTTCAGTTCTGCGATTGCCTCCTTTAAAGCAGCTTCCTGCTCCGGAGTACCGCTGAAGGAAACACCTTCTTTTTTGCAAGCCATGTTTATTCCTCCTATACAAAATGTCGTTGTTAAATGTAACTAATATTCTATCATAAAGATAATAAAAAAGCTACAATAAAACGGGAGAAATAAAAAAGGTTTTTAGAAATCATGTTGATCATTCATATGTTCAATGGTATTCTAAAAGCATGAGTTGAGAAAAATGACCGGCTGCATGAAATGACTGGAAAAGGTGCAGCCGCATCAATAAAAAGGGAGGGCGATGCAATGACTGCAAGAGATGTACAGAAAATACTGGGAGCCAGGGTGCTGACCGGGGAAGAATTTCTGGATCGGGAGGTGCGCAGCGCCTGCGGTTCCGATATGATGAGTGATGTTCTTGCATTTTCCAAGGATCATTCCGTGCTTTTGACAGGTCTGTGCAATCCCCAGGTAATCCGGACTGCTGAGATGCTGGATATTGTCTGCCTGATTTTTGTACGGGGGAAAAAGCCGGATCAGACGATTCTTGATATGGCAAAGGAAAGGGAGCTGATTGTGATGGAAACCGGCCACAGGATGTTTTCCTCCTGCGGCATGCTGTATCAGGCAGGACTTGGCGGGGGTGCGATCTGATGAGTGATGCAATTGTGCTGAATTATACAATCCCGCCGGATGATTTTACACGGGCGGGGGAAGCCAGCAGCGATGTGAAAAGCAAATTAAAGCAGCTGGGAGTGAGTCCGGAGGCAGTCCGCAAGGTGGCGATTGCCATGTATGAGGGAGAGATCAACATGGTGATCCATGCCAAGGGCGGGGAGATTACCGTGGAAATCAGCCCGGAGAAGATCAGGATGATTCTCGATGACGTGGGCCCCGGAATTCCGGACATTGATCTGGCTATGAAGGCCGGATATTCTACTGCGCCGGACGAGGTAAGGAGTCTGGGCTTTGGCGCCGGTATGGGACTGCCTAATATGAAAAAATATACAGATGACATGAAAATAGAGACAGAGCTGGGAGTGGGAACCACCATTACTATGGAAGTAAACCTGGCATAGAGCTTTGGAGGTTGAGGAGACAGAATGGATAAATTCTATCATTCCGTCCGACTGGACGCGGACTTATGTAAGGGATGTATTAACTGTATTAAACGGTGCCCGACTCAGGCTATCCGGGTGAGGGGCGGCAAGGCGCAGATTAACAGCAAGTTCTGTATTGACTGCGGAGAATGTATCAGAGTCTGTTCTTATCATGCAAAAAAGGCGACTTATGATAAGCTGGAGACGATGAAGCAGTTTAAATATACCGTAGCGCTGCCGGCTCCTGCGCTGTACAGTCAGTTTAACAATCTGGATGATGTGAATATTGTTCTGAATGCATTGCTGATGATGGGATTTGATGATGTTTTTGAGGTAAGCGCAGCGGCGGAGCTGGTGTCGGAAGCGACCAGAACCTACCTGACTACCCATGAGGAACAGCTTCCCCTGATCAGTACGGCCTGTCCGTCTGTGGTGAGGCTGATTCGGGTCAGATTTCCCAATCTGATTCCACACCTGCTTCCTTTAAAGCCGCCGGTGGAGGTGGCAGCCATTATGGCAGTTCAGAAAGCCATGGAGCGGACGGGATTTGCCAGAGAGGATATCGGCATCTGTTTTATTTCTCCCTGCCCTTCCAAGGTGACGTATGCAAAGTCTCCTCTTGGAACAGAGAAAAGTGAGATAGACTGTGTGTTTGCCATTAAAGACGTATATCCCCAGCTTCTTTCCCATATGAAGGCAGTGGGAGACGAGGCGCTGGAGTTAAGTACTTCAGGAAAGATTGGTATCAGCTGGGGGCGGAGCGGAGGAGAGGCCGGAGGGCTTTTCACGGAAAATTATCTGGCTGCAGACGGAATTGAGAATGTGATTCGGGTGCTGGAGGATCTGGAGGATCAGAAGTTCTCCAATTTGAAATTTGTAGAGCTGAATGCATGTAACGGCGGCTGTGTCGGCGGTGTTCTTACTGTGGAAAATCCCTATGTGGCAGAGGTAAAGCTGAAGCGTCTGCGCAAGTATATGCCTGTGGCACGCAGTCACATGGAAAATGAAGAACATGCAGAAACGATTGTTCCCTGGACAACAGGCGTACAGTACGAGCCGGTATTTAATCTGGGGGACAATATTATGGAAAGCTTTGCAAGACTGAATCAGGCAGAGCGGCTGTGCAAGAAATTTCCGGGGCTGGACTGCGGCTCCTGCGGCGCACCTACCTGCAAGGCTCTTGCGGAGGATATTGTCCGGGGACAGGCCAGCGAAAATGACTGCGTGTACTATCTGAGAGAAAATCTGCACAGGCTTTCGGAGGAGGTGGCGATTCTTGCCGACGACCTTCATGCGGGAAACACAGGAGGTCAGGAGACGCTGAGAATTATGAAGGAATATATTCAGCGAATCTACAGTGAGATGTCGCGGCTGGACAATAAAGATGATAATCAGGAGGACGGCGTATGACAGTAAGACAGCTGATTGACAGCGGCAAATTTTCGGTGATTCATGAGGGCGATGAAACAGAACGGGAAATCACAGTTCCGTTTTGCTGTGATCTTCTCAGTGTGGCCATGGGACGGGCGCCTGCCGGCTGCGCGTGGGTGACTGTAATGGGGAATATGAATACGCTGGCAGTGGCAACGCTGGCAGATGTGGCCTGTGTGATTATGGGAGAGGGAGCTGCTCTGGATGAGATTGCCCTGAAAAAGGCACAGCAGCAGGAAATCACGGTTCTGGCCACAGAGCTTCCTGTATTTGATGCAGCCCTGTGGATCTGGCAGCAGCTTCATGATTAATCTCAGCTATGATTTACATATTCATTCCTGCCTTTCCCCATGCGGGGATGATGATATGACACCGGGCAATATTGCAGGCATGGCATCGATTAAGGGACTGGATGTGATTGCAGTGACGGATCACAACAGCTGCCGCAACTGTCCGGCAGTAATGAAATTTGCACAGGAATATGGTGTGCTGGCAATTCCGGGAATGGAGATTAACACTTCGGAGGAGGTTCATGCGGTATGCCTGTTTCCGACTCTGGAGGCGGCCCTGAATTTTGACGGATATGTATATGAGAGGCTGATGAAGTTTCCTAACAGGAAGGAGATTTTCGGAAAGCAGCAGATCTGCAATGAGGAGGATATTTGTGTGGCAGAAGAGCCGAATCTGCTCATTAACAGTACGGATATTTCCTTTGACAGACTCTGGGAACTGACCGGGGATTTTGGAGGCGTTATGTTTCCGGCTCATGTGGAAAAATCTGCCAACAGCCTGATTGCCAATCTGGGCTTTGTACCGCCGGACAGCCGGTTTAAAACAGCTGAGCTGAAGGATTTGAAACAGCTGCACAGGGTAAGGCGGGACAATCCTTATCTGGAGGGATGCCGGATTATCAGCAATTCCGATGCCCACTATCTGGAGCATATTCAGGAGCCGGAGCGAACGATACCGGTGAGGGAAAAATCCGTTGAGGCAGTGCTGGATTATCTGCGGGGACGGTAAATGAGAAAGCGGTTCAGGACGGCTTTTCCGGACAGGAGGATGCCGTCCTGAGCTTTGTGCAAAAAGGGAGGGAAAGGGGGACTTCCGGGACTTGTTTTTGACAACCGTATCATGTATACTGAGGGCATAACAGATAGAAATTCAGGAGGTCAGAATATGAAAAATCTGAGATTTATTTCCGCAGTTGCGGCAGCCTGCGCCCTGTTTGCTTCCCAGCCGGCACTGGCAGCAGAAATGCCCTTTGATACATACGGATCAGCAGTGATTACAGCAGGCCAGGGTGCAGCGCAGGGAGGCGGCGCAGAGGCACCGGGCCAGGGAACGGAAACGGTTCATTTTTATGGACCGGGAGGCCAGGCTGGAGGAGCCGGCGAAACTACAGGAACAGTTGAAAATGTACAGGCTCCGGCGCCGGAGAGTTCCGGTTCTGCCTCTTCCCCGGTGATTACAGCAGGGGGAACAGAAAATCAGGAACCGGTTTTGCAGGCTTCTCAGGAGCCGGCGGCAGGAACAGAGCAGGGCGGAGCAGAAAGTCCGGCAGGAGTTCCTTCCGGGGAGCTGTTTCCGGCTGATCAGAGTACGGCACAGGCAGAGACAGCAGGAGCTGAGCAGGCGGCTTCTTCCGGCCGCGTGGTTGATCCGTCAAAACCCATGGTAGCCCTGACCTTTGATGACGGCCCTCAGCCTTCTGTAGGAAACAGAATTATGGACTGTCTGGCCCAGTACGGGGGAAAGGCAACCTTCTTTCTGGTAGGCGAACGGGTTGGCTCCTACGCATCCGAAGTACAGAGAATGGTGGCAGAAGGACATGAGGTGGCCAATCATTCCATGAACCACAAGTATTTCCAGAAGCTGGGACCGGCCCAGATTCAGGCCCAGGTCAGCCAGGCAAACGATGCCATTGAGGCAGCCTGCGGAGTTCGTCCGAAGCTGATGAGACTTCCCGGCGGCAATGTAAACAATGCGGTAAAAGCCAATGTCAATATGCCTATGATTCAGTGGAACATTGATACCTTGGACTGGAAAACGAAAAATGCAGACAAGACGGTTCAGGCTGTTTTAAGCAAGGTAAAGGACGGAGATATTGTACTGATGCATGAGCTTTACAGCCAGAGCGGCGATGCTGCAGTCCGTATGATTCCGGAGCTGGTAAACCGGGGATTCCAGCTGGTGACAGTCAGTGAGATGGCTGCTGCCAAGGGAAAAACCCTTGAGCCCGGAAAACTGTATTCCAGTATGCCGTAAGGAAAATGAGAAAATGCTATTAAATAGCAAGGCTGGAATCACTTGATATAGAGGAATACAAGAAAAATTACAGCAGTGATATGATTGAATTCAGGCTGTTGCCCCAAAATAGGGCACAGCCTGTTTGCGTATTAATAAGAATCATTATGTAAAATCTCGTACAATTTGAATATAATCTTTTGTATAGCTTGGAAGATAACAGTTTTTGCGAAATGCAGCCGCAAAATTTACAGTAGTGGATGGAGTTCCAATAGAAAAGCAGGCAGGTAACTGTGTCAAAGGAATATGTTTTAAATGTGTTTCGGTTACAAAGCAAGCACCATATCCCATACAAGCTAATTCAACAGCAGCTGGTATATTGACAGTTTCCAGTATGATATTTGGAGTAAAATGATAATATTTAAAAAGCCGATCAACGACAGCCCGGGTTCTCTGCCCGGGAGACTGGAGAATGAAGGGCTCATTTTTCAGCAGGTTCAGATCTAACCAAGGATATTTACAGTTCTTTTTTGAACAGGCATGTTTGGTAAGAGGATGATTTGATGAAAGAAGTAACAGTACTTCCTCATGGCTGATGATTTCATATTCAATAGATGGATTTTTTTCTGTAAGGTTAAAAAACGCAATATCAGCTTCTCCAGACATAAGCATATTTTCTAATAAGCTGGAGTGAGCTTCCAAGAGAGTAATTTTTACATTTGGATAGCGCTGATTGAAAACAGGTAGAGTACAGGGCAGCATGTAAGTTCCACGCATAGTAGGAAAGGCTAGTTTAAGACATCCTTGATGGTTGTTAATAAGATCCAACATTTCCTGATCCAGTTCTCTTTTTAATTTCAATATTTCTGTAGCTTTTTTTAAATATATTTCCCCAGCGTAAGTAAGTAAAAAACGATTTCCTAGTCTACTAAAAATTTTCTGTCCCAGATCTTTTTCAAAATTTTGCAGAAATTTTGTAAGGGTGGGTTGAGTGATATAGAGAGAGTTGGCTGCTTTGGTAATATTTTGATATTTAGCAATAGCTGTTATGTAAGTTAAGTCTTTAAAATCCATAAGAATCATCCTCGTATTATAAAGTAGTAGTGTTTATAGTTTTTCTGTAATAAGTGTTTTACTTTAGTTTACAAAAAAATATTCATTTTTACTATAGTTTTTATAAAAAATATGAATTTTATATTCAAATTTCAAGATGATATAATAAAAATATAGTGTGAGGATTTTTTATTTTGTGAATGATTATGTGAACGGACGAAAAGGAGGAAATGCTTATGATTAATAAAAAACATAAAATTCCATGTATGATCATGAGGGGCGGGACATCCAAAGGCTTGTTTTTTCTCGCTAAGGATCTGCCTAAAGATACGAAAGAAAGAGAAAAGATATTGTTGGAATTAATGGGAAGTCCAGATTCACGGCAAATTGACGGACTTGGCGGGGCTACTTCTGTAACATCAAAAGTTGCAGTAATTCAGGTTTCTGAGCGATCAGATGCAGATATTGATTATACCTTTTATCAGGTATCTATAGATAAAGCACTTGTCAGCAGTGCAGGGAATTGTGGTAATATTTCAGCTGGTGTTGGGCCCTTTGCTCTTGAATGTGGACTAGTCCCCCTAAAGGAACCTGTGACAAAGGTTAAAATTTTTAATACAAATACCCAGAAAATGATTGAAGCAGAAATATGTTGTGAGAATGGGGGAGTTAAGTATGATGGAGATGCATCTATTGCTGGAGTTCCTGGAACGGCTAGTCCGATAAAAATGAAATTTTTAAATCCAGCTGGTACGTTAGAAAATAGAAAGTTAAAAGAAAACAGAGTTCTTCCCACAGGAAATGTAAAGGATGAGTTTTACCTAGAGCAATGGGGAAAAATAGCTGTTTCGATTATAGATGTCGCAAATCCTCTTGTATTTGTGAAAGCTGAAGAAATAGGGCTGAGAGGAGATGAACTTCCAAGTGAAATTAACAGTAATGAGAAGGTACTAGAGCGTTTAGAAACAATTCGTAGCATGGCTGCTGTAAGGCTGGGGTTATGTCAGAAGTTACAAGAAGGAGCATTGAAAACACCAGGAATCCCGAAGATGGCAATTGTTGCTCCACCGAAAGAATATCAGACCTCGTCTGCTGAAAAAATAAGCAGAGAAAGCATAAGTTTACTGGCCAGAATGATGAGTATGCAGAAAACACATCCCACATATGCCATGACAGGGGCTATGTGTACGGCAGCTGCGGCAGTTATTCCGGGAAGTGTAGTTGCTGACGTAGTCTGTGGGAATGAAAAAGATAATGGCTTTTCCATTATTCACATCGGACATCCAGGAGGAATTATGGATGCCGATGTGTGTTATCAGAAAAAAAATGATGGAAGTATTTTTATTCAGAGTACATCAGGAATCAGAACTGCAAATTTATTGATGAAAGGAATAGCTTTTTGTTGAACAATATTAGTCTTTCATATTAGAAATGGCCATCCAAACACTGGCTGTCAGTGCAATACCATCTAAATATTCCTGTATAGATAAGTGTTCGTTTGGCGCGTGATTATCTGAATCTGCATCACTCCATCGTACTTGGATGGCAGGTATATCTAGGATAGAGGTCCACAAATAATCTGGTGCAGAAGAAGGGCGGCAGGGATAGATAACATAGTTTCCATAAATAGCTTTAGTAACCTCTTCAATGACAGGAAGATAAGGGGTAGTAATATCTGTTTTTGAAGGTTCTGTAGAACCTAAAACCGAAGTTTCCACATTATCATATCCGAGTGAAGAGATATAATCACGAATTAAATTTAAGATATGCTCTGGCTGTTGGCCAGGAACTAATCGAATGTCAAGGATTGCCTCAGCAGTAGCAGGAACTACGCCATTTGCTCCAGACTTCAGGCTGCAAATGTTAAAGGTAGGACTTGAAAGGAGTCTTGGATAAAAATCACTTCCATAATTAGAAGGTTTTGCCTGATAAATGGAGTTTAACTCCTCTTCTGATGGTGGAAGACCTTGCATGAGTTTAAGCTCTTTTTCTGTAGGATGTATCATACCATCGAAAAAGCCAGGAATAAGAATCTTATCGCCTTGCTTTAGCTTTCCTAAAAGCTCAATTAATTGCCAAGCAGCCGATGGAAGAACAGGGGCATACCGGGAATGAACATTGCGATTCATAGTTCTTAGTGTTACACGGAGGCTTAAATCACCTTTCGCTCCCAGGGCTATGATAGGAAGACCACAGGGATCTTTAGGACCGTCACTGAAAAATACAAGATCTGCATGGAGATATTTTTTATTTTGTTGTAAAAATTCCTGAAGTCCGATGCTGCCTTCCTCTTCACAGCCTTCGAATAAATAAATCAGATTGACCGGTACATCGATATTGCGTTTTTGATAATATTCAAGGGCTTTCAGATGGGCCATTAGGGGAGATTTATTATCAGCACTGCCCCTAGCGTAGACCTTCTTGTCCCGGATTTCCGGGACAAAAGGATCGGAAAGCCACTGGTTTAAATCACCAGCAGGTTTTACATCATAGTGTGCATAGACAAGAACAGTTTTTTTTGTGGGATCGGAACCATATTTTCCAATTAAAACAGGAGAAGGCTTTAATGGATATTTGGTTACAGAAATGTGAAGCTGTTCCATTTGCAGTTTTAGCCAATTACAGCAAGTTTCAATACCTTCTCCTGTAGCGCTTATGCTGACATGGCGAATTAGCTCTAACCAATCTTCAATAACAGAGGTTTGGTTAGATCTAAGATAGGAATAAATATCATCTAAAAATAAATTTGAAAGCATAGTGGTATTCTCCATAATATAATAGGTTTTCTTACATAGGACCTAGATGAATCATTTGGGCAATAAAAATAAGTACACTTCCAACTGCAAGCCAGAGCAGGGCAATCTTCCACATAAAACGCATCCAACGATCATATGGAATATTTGCCACGCTTAAATTTCCCATTAAAGCGGTAGACATGGGCAAAATATAATTGCAGAAGCCGTCTCCAAAGTTAAATGCAAGAATCGCAGTTTGTCTGGTAATTCCAACCATATCAGCAACTGGAGTAAAAATAGGCATTACAACTGCTGCCTGTCCGGAACCAGAGGTAATAAGAATATTGATAACAAAATTGACCCAATACAGACACATACCGCGCAGTGCAGAAGGAAAGCAGTTTAAGACAATACTGCATCCATATACTAAAGTATCTAAAATATTTGCAGCAGATAACACACCAGAGGTGGCGCGTGCAAGTCCAAGGATTAATGCAGATATGGTGAGATTTTTACATCCTTCAGCAAAGTGTTTGGCAATTGTACTAGGTCCAAAACCGGCACAAAGGCCAGAAATAATACCTAACCAAATAAATACTACGGATATTTCCTGGAGATCCCATCCTTGAGTAACACAACCCCAGATTAATACGACTAAACTGCCTACTAGTGTAAGAAGCGCAAGAAGCTTTCTAGGTGTCATGCGCTCATCATCCATTAACATTTCTGTGTCTGCTCCTCGCTGCTGATCTAGCTCATACATAGGGCTGGATTGTGGATTGGATTTTACTCTTCGAGCATATCGGATTAAAGCCCAGCTAGTGAAGAACCAAAATACAAATAAGCAGAAAAAGCGGTATTGAATGCCAGAATAAAGAGGTAGACCGGCAATTTTTTGAGCGACAATGGTAGTGGAGGTATTTAGTGTTCCAGTGGAAAAACCAATGGCTCCTCCAAGGAGAGGAAGTGCGGCGCCAGTGATGGAATCAAAGCCCATGGCTCTTGCCATCATAATAATAATAGGGGTGAAGCCAATGAAAACTGTTACAGACTGGGTTGTTGCGATTGCTGCAAAAAGAAGCAGCAGTAGAGGGATGAAAATAGCTTCCTTGTTGCCAAATTTTTTTACAACAATTGAGATAAGAACCTGAAGAGCGCCTGTTGCAACTAAAACTTTAAAGGCACCTCCAGACATGATGACCATAAAAATTAATTCTGCACTGGAAGCAAAGCCTTTGATGATATAATTGGGAATAGTTAGTGGGTTTACCGGCGTTCGTTCAATAAACGAAAATTGATCAGGGATAACAACCTGAATCCCTTCAGCATTTTCTATACGTGCAAACTGACCAGCTGGCAGAATCCAAGTCAGAAGTGAAGCAGCAAAGACAATACTAATAATAATTACAAATGTGTGTGGAACCTGAATATTTTTTTTCTTTTTTTGCAACATACCATTACCTCCTGTAATAAATTATATTTGAGAGAAGAAAAAATAAATTGGAAAAATATAGTTAAATAATATATGAATGATGTAAAATAGTAAAGATAAGAATAAATTATTAGAAAAATAATAGGTATTTATGTTATTTATAGGAAGTTTGGGAGAGCTTATGAACTTAAAAGAACAAAGCTATGTTCTTGCAATTGAAAAATATAGGAATATAACAAAAGCAGCGCAAGAACTTGGAATCAGTCAGCCAGCGTTGACGATTTTTCTAAATCGTTTGGAAGAAGAGGAGGGGGCACACTTATTTGAAAGAGGTAAAAAAAACTTAGAATTAACCCCGCTTGGAGAAATATATGTAGATAAGGCGAAGCAAATGATGATTTTAAAAAATGAGTTTGAGATTGCTAAAAATAAAATAGAAGCTAAGGATATTTCAAATATTCGCCTTGGGATTCAGGAAATTAGAGAATCCCATATCATTCCCCCGTTAATTTTAGCTTGTAGAGAACAAATGCCAACAATTTGTCTAGATTTTTTTCATAGCTATGGAGAAAATTTGTATAAAATGCTAGAAGGTGATAAAATAGATCTGTTATTAAGTACTAGATGGCGGAAGGCTCCAAGTATGAAACAGAAACTATTAAAAACAGAAAAATTATTATTTATTACATCTTCTGAACTTATACCAAACCTGCCTAGTCAGGAGTTTGGTCAGGAATATCCGCATATAAATCTTTCATCCTACCGAGATAAAACATTCATTATGCTACCGGAAGGATACACTACAAGGCATTTTGCAAATATGCTATTTGAACAACTTGGCTGGAAACCAAAAAAAATGGAAGAATATAGGAAAACAGAGATTATGATTCGTATGATTGAAGCTAATAAAGGAGTAGGGTTTATATTAGAAGGGTATTTGCCGTATTTTGTGTCCAAACATGAATTGAGGTGCTTTACAGTGGGAGAGCCTGTAATAGAGACAGAATTTGTGGCTGTTTATCCGAAAGAAAAAGAAAAATATGCTTCATTTTGTAAATTACTCGATATTTTGTCGTTTATATTTGGGAATTGACAGAATGAAAAAAATATGTAATAATAAAATTACTGAGAGAGGAAAATATAATAAATATCGTTCTGGACGCGGTATGTCTGGGATATGGTTATACGATGCCTTGGAAAAATTCCGAGGCATTTTTCTTGTTATTGAGACGATTTATGCGTAAACATCTAAATATGTTTTCTGAATAGTAAAAGGAGGCCTGTATCAGATGAATACAAATGATTTTTCAGTTCGAATTAAAACATATATTAAGAAAAATGAAAATAGAATTATTCAGGACTTGGCAGATTTAGTTGCACAGCCAAGTATTAGCAGTACGAGTGAAGGGGTAGAGCAATGTTGTCATTGGATTGTAGAGAGAATGGATAAAATAGGTTTAAATCCTACCGTTTATCCGATAAAGCCACATCCGACTATTGTAGGTAAAATAGGCAACGATCCAAAGAAAAAAACAGTTCTTATTTATGCTCATTATGATGTTCAGCCCCGAGGAAAGCTGGAGGAATGGAAAACACCGCCTTTTGAGCCAACAATAGTAAATGGAATTATGTATGGGAGAGGTACAGCGGATAATAAAGGACCATTAATGGCACATCTCAATGCAATTGAATTTTGGCTGAAGGAATATGGAGAGCTTCCTGTTAATATTAAAACTATATTTGAGGGCTCAGAGGAAAGCAATAGCGAGGGACTCCCGGAATTTCTTAGAGACAATCAGGAATTATTGAAAGCGGATTTAGTATATTTTTGTGATGGTTCTAAAAATCATAATGACCAACCTATTATTGCACTAGGTGTCAAAGGAATGCTTTATGTTGAACTCATCCTTACTACGATGAAAAGAAATGTTCATTCGCAATATGCACCAGTATTACCGAGCGCGGCTTGGGAATTAGTTCGATTATTGAATCAACTATGTTCAGAGAATGGGGTTGTAAATATTCCTGGTTTTTATGATGATATTGTAGAGCCAACAGAACAGGAAAGAGAAATTTACAGAAGTTTACCAGATGTCAGAAACAATATTTATGATAGTTATGGCACATATCCGATTTATCCAGAAGAAGAGGGGTATTATTTACATCTTAATGGTACGCCTAGTTTTAATATCTCGGGGCTGAGCAGTGGGTATACGGGGAAAGGAACGGCGACTGTACTGACTTCTGAGGCATCATGTAAAATAGATATGCGTTTGGTAGCACATCAAGATGGAAACAAAATATTAAAGAATTTAAAGCAATATATTTGTGATTTAGGCTATAAAAATGTAACTGTTATTTGTCATGGAAATACACCGGCAGCAAAAACACCAGTAGATACACCATGGCTGGAACCAATAAAAGAAGCGACTAGGGAGGTGTTTGGAAAGTATATGATTTATCCCAATCGTCCCTCTACGGCTCCAGATTACCTTTGGAGTAATATTTTGGGCATTCCAACGATTCAGGTTCGCTGGTGTGACGCAACATCCGATAATCATGCTCCTAACGAACATTTAACATTATCGAATTATTTACATGGTATGGAATTGACAGCAACTGTATTAAAAAAGGTTGCGGAAATGAAGTGAGAATAATATAGGCAGAATATTGTTATAAAATTTAATTTAGAAAATAGGTTGTGAGCAAATAAGGAAAGAGGGGGGTATCGCAAAATCATTTGATTTGATGATTTTGCGATACCCCCTAATTATGCTTGCTTACAGGCTGTGGTTGAATTATGTTTTCAGGACAGGCCCTTTTTAGTATTTAGCTTTTATTTCTCTTCCAGAGGTTTAATATCCATATCCTTTGGCAGCACCAGGCTGAGGATGATGGAAACTACAAATACAACAGCTACTACATTGGCAGAAAATACAGACTGCACCAGCTGCGGGAAGATACTCCAGATACCGCTCTCACTGGCTGTGGTAAATCCGATACCGATTGCCAGGGAAAGAGAGATAATGGTAACGTTGCGCTGTGAAAAGCCGCATTTTGCAATCATCTGTACACCGGAGGTAAGGATAGAACCAAACATCATAATGGTACATCCGCCCAGAACACATTCCGGCAGAGATGCGAAAAAGTTTCCTACAGGAGGAAGCAGACCGGCAAGGATCATGCAGGCAGCACCTGTCATAATGGTAAAGCGGTTGACAACATGAGTCATGGCTACCAGACCTACGTTCTGAGAGAAGGAGGTAACCGGCGGACAGCCAAACAGTCCGGAAATAGCAGAAGCATATCCGTCACAGGCAAGGGAGCCGGAGATTTCCTTTCCGGTAATTTCCCGGTTTAAACCGCCGGATACCAGAGCAGAGGTATCACCGATGGTTTCTGCTGCAGATACCAGGAAGATAATGCAGGCAGAAAGAATGGCACCCGGATGGAATTCCGGAGTAAAGGGAAGCAGGTGGGGCAGAGAAATCAGACCGCCTGACATAATCAGACTTAAATCTACCTTTCCTGCAAAAATGGAAATCACATAGCCGACAACAAGTCCTGCCAGAACAGAAAGCTGTTTTAAGTAGCCTTTTGCAAAAATGTTCCACAGCAGGCAGGTAACCAGTGTGATGGTACCGATAGCCAGGTTTTCAACAGAACCGAAATCCTCAGCATAGCCGCCGCCGAAGGAGCGGGCGCCTACAGTAAACAGGGAAAAACCGATGGCTGTTACAACAGAGGCTGCAACAACGGGGGTAATAATTTTTCTCCAGTATTTTGCAAGAAGTCCCAGGGTTCCTTCAAAAAGACCTCCGACCAGAACTGCGCCGATTACTGCCGGATATCCGTAGTTGGCGGCTACAGTACAAAGCACGGTTACGAAGGTAAAGCTGACACCCATAACAACAGGGAGCTTTGAGCCGATGCGCCAGATGGGGTAAAGCTGAATCAGAGTGGCAATACCGGCTACAAACATGGCATTCTGAAGGAGAATGGCAACCTGAGCCTGGGAAAGTGCCGGCTGGGCAGCGCCGGCAATAATGGTAATAGGAGCAAGGTTAGAAACAAACATGGCCAGGATGTGCTGCAGGCCAAAGGGGATCGCCTTTCCGATGGGGACGCGTCCTTCCAGTCGATAAATATTATTAATGCTGCAGTCTGCGCTGGCGTTTGCAGGTTTTCCCATGATGCAATCCTCCTTTAATCGGTAGTTTCTTCTTTATGAGTTGTCCGATAGACTTCCTCCACGATCCGTTCCATGGCATTTAAAATATTTTCATATCCGGTACAGCGGCACAGGTGTCCGGAAATCAGCTTTTTCAGCTCTTCCCGGTTATATTTTTTGCCGGTTCCGACAATTTCAACAGCACTCATAATCAGGCCCGGAGTACAGAAACCGCACTGAACGGCAGCTTCTTCGATAAAGGCCTTCTGAATAGGAGAAAGCTCTCCGTTAGGACCCTTCAGGCCCTCTACAGTCATAACGCTCTTTCCATCAGCCCAGAGGGTCAGATAAATACAGCTGTCAATCGCTTCTCCATTTACCAGTACGGTACAGGCTCCGCATTCACCAACCTCACAGCCTTTTTTTACGGAAGTCAGTCCCAGGCGGTTGCGGAGGGTATCCAGAAGGGATTCCCGCTCGTCAACAGCCAGTTCTGTTTCCTTTCCATTTACTTTCATATGTACAATTTTAAGCATTGACGGCACCTCCTGCTTTTTTTACTGCTTCACATAAAGCACGTTTTGCCAGCTCTTCTACAAGCTGAAGACGGAATTCCTTGGATGCTCTCCAGGAAGTACGGGGATTTACTTCTTCCAGAGCATTCTTACCAAAGGCAAGAACAGCATCGGCATCGGTTGTTTCGCATCCCTTTAATCCTTCCTCAGCCTTTCTGCAGCGGAGAGGAGTGGGACCGGCTACTCCGTAGCCCAGGCGCACATCCTCGATGCGCTTTTTATCCTCACTGAGTTTTACACGGACAGCACAGCCAAGTGTTGCGATCTCCATGGCTTTCCGTTTTCCGTATTTCACATAATGTCCGGTCCAGCCTTCAAAGTTTTCTTTCTTTACAAGAAAGCCGGTGCATACCTCACAGCGATCGCGAACCGTTCTTCCCGGACCGGTGTAGAATTCACAGACAGGAACTGCGCGTTTTCCGGCAGGTCCTTCCAGTAAAACCTCTGCCTCCAGAGTCCACATGGTAGAAGCAGAATCAGCGGAAGTAGCGCCGTTGCAGATATTACCGCCGATGGTACCGGTATTGCGGATCTGAGGTCCTCCTACCATGTCAACAGCATCTCCCAGCATGGGAATGTATTTCTGGATCAGCGGATCATTGGTAATATGGGAAAATGCAGTTCCCGCTCCAATCCAGAGATCTCCGTTTTCTAACAGTTTTACACCTTTTAATTCCTGGAGGTTGTGGATAGACACCAGGGATCTCCCCGCATCTTTGCCTTCTCTGACGCGGATCAGCACGTCCGTTCCGCCGCTGATAATTTCTGCGTCCGGATCCATTTCCAGGGCTCTGATGGCATCAGCCACATCCTTTGCCTCGTAAAATGATTTTATATCAAACATAACGTTCTCCTTATATCAGACCTTTTTCTTTGAATTTTTCAATGAGCCGCTGTGCGGTCATCGGGGTTACATTCATATGTACGCCGGTTGCATTTAATAAAGCATTCCGGATAGCCGGAGCAACCGGGATAGCCGGCGGCTCACCCAGGGATTTGTTTCCGAAGGGACCGGTAGGATCTTCAAGCTGAATGAAGGAAACATTCAGATCCGGAGTATCCATGGCTGTAGGAATCTTATAGTCGAGCAGGTTGTTGTTCAGCGGACGTCCTGTTTTTTCATCTACCAGAAGTTCCTCAGACAGTCCGTAGCCAAGTCCCATACTCATGCCGCCGTGTACCTGAGCTCTGGCAGTTGCCGGGTTAATCAGAATACCGGAATCATGAACATTGATAATATCCTTTACTGTAACCAGTCCCAGGGGCATATCAACTTCAATCTCTACGAAGCAGCAGCCGGAGGAGAAGGTGTTGTCCTTACAGTGGTTGGTTACCTCTGCAGTCAGATGGATGGAGCGATCCAGGGAATAGAATGCAGTGTCAGCAACGACAGCCACATCAAAGAGAACCGGATCTCCGCCATTTACAACAATCTGGCTGTTTTCAATATCAAGCATATCCTCAGTGATTTCCTCTTCCGGATTCAGTCCCAGGACAGCTCTGACTTTTGCAGCAGCGTCCTTTACAGTATCAGCATAAACAGTTTTTGACATATCGGATACATCATGGTTCAGCATATAAGCTGCATATTCCAGGATTTTGTGCCGCAGTTCCTCACCGCATTTTTTGCAGGCCATACCGGATACATAGGTCTGGCGGGAAGCATAGGCGCCGGTATCAAAGGGAGTGATATCCGTATCCTGTGTGGATACAATATAAACCTTATCAAAGGAGATTCCTGTGGTCTGGGATGCCATCTGGGAGAAGACGGTATCTGCACCCTGTCCGATTTCCGTAGCGCCCATGCAGACCTGCATAGAGCCGTCCTGGTTTAATACCATGCGGACAGAAGCGGTTTCCAGGGAAATGGGATGAACGCCTGTTTTGTAGCAGAAAATTGACATACCGACACCTTTTCGTACAGGACCGGTCTGGTTTTTGTAAGCGCTCCATTTTTCATCCCAGTGGATATGTTTGCGTCCCTCTTCAATACATTTTTTCAATCCGTAGGAATGGAAGGTAATTCCGTTGGACGGATCCACAAATCCATCTTCCATGCAGTTTTTCAGGCGGAACTCGCAGGGATCCATGCCGATGGCATCTGCCAGATCATCGGTCAGACACTCTGCAAACCAGGCTGCCTGCGGGATTCCGTAGGCTCTCATAGCGCCCGCTGTAGGAGAGGAGGTATAGACTGTCCAGCAGTCTACTTCAGTACCCAGCTGATCCCGGTACAGATCCTTGAATACATTTCCGCAGTTAGCGCAGATAGCGTGACCGTGGGATGCATAGGCTCCGTTGTTGGCATAGGCATCCAGCTGGCGGGCCAGAAGTTTTCCGTCCTTTGTTACAACGCCGCGGCATTTGCCCTTAATGGCATGACGGGTACGGGTGCCGGAAATGGTTTCTTCACGGCTGATTTCCAGTCTTACAGGACGTCCGCCTACAGAAATGGAAAGGAAGGCGTTTAACGGCTCATAGAGCACATCCTGCTTGTTGCCGAAGCCGCCGCCGATATAAGGCTTAATGATGCGGACCTTTCCGACAGGAAGGCCGAGAGCCTGAGCGGTACAGCGCCGTACAATATGAGGAATCTGGGTTGAGCTGACAATGGTAACCTTTCCGTTGGTGTCCACATAGGCCCAGGAAACCGGCAGCTCAATATGACAGTGAGAAATACGCGGGGTATCATATTCTTCTTCCAGAGCTACAATATTTTCCCTTCCATACTGTTCTCTGGCTTTTTCCAGTCCTTCTTCATAGGTAAAATCAGGATTGCCCATGGTCATATGAGAATGAACAATCACATTGTCCTTGCGGACATCCGGGTGAAGCGGAGTTGCATTTTCAGCCATGGCTGCTTCTACGGTAACGATGGGCTCGTACTCTTCGTATTCAACCTTAATCAGCCGTGCAGCTCTTGATGCAGCAACCTCATCCTCTGCGATAACTGCTGCAATGTCATCTCCGTAAAGCCGGACTCTCTGATTTAAAATCTTACGGTCACAGATATCCTGATGCTTTGTTTCTACGCTCCAGGGATGACCGGCAGTAGGAAACTGGCAGTCAGGAACGTCAAAACAGGTGACGATTTTTACGACTCCCGGTACTTTATAGGCTTCTTCTAAATCGAAGCTTTTTACCAGGCCGTTGGAGATAGTAGAATGAACAACTTTTCCGTGGAGAATGTCTCTCGGCTCCAGATCGGCAGTATACTTGGCCTCACCGGTGACCTTGCCATAAGCATCCACTCGTTTTACTTGCTGACCTATCATATTCATGCTTTTTGATGCCTCCTTACTTTTTTGAACCAATATTTTTTCGTTCAGATTTGTGATGGGAAAACTCAGAGAATCACCTTTAAGGGAAAAAAAGAGCTGACTACATAAGATATGTAGTCAACTCTTTCGGTAGTTGGTAGAGACTCTGGGCCAATCCCCAGGATATACATATTGGTGACAAAAAATATTTAATTTTCATTTGATAAATTGATTATATCGTAAAAAAAGTGTTAAGTCTATGGCATAACTGTGAAAAAAATCACGTTTAAATTAGTGAAAGTGCATAAAAAACATTGTGAAAAACCTAAAAAATTTTTTGATTATTCTTAGGGCAAGATGTTCTTGCTCATTTTCCCTGAAACAGGTAAAATAGAAGTCAGACTGCACTATAAATATAGAAGAGAGAAAGAGGAGGGAGTCTTTATGACAACCGCATCTGTGAAATTAAAAAAAGGTGAGGGCCGCAGCTTAAAGGCTGGCGGAGCATGGATTTACGATAACGAAATTGCAGAAATCAGGGGCGATTATGAAAACGGAGACATGGTTTTCGTAGAGGATTTTGACGGATATCCCATGGGACAGGGCTTTATCAACACCCGTTCCAAAATCACTGTCCGCATGATGACAAGAAAACCGGATACAGAGGTCAATGAAGACTTTATTGAAATGCGTGTCCGCAATGCCTGGGAATACAGAAAGTCAGTGACCGATACATCCAGCTGCCGTCTGATTTTCGGGGAGGCGGATTTTCTGCCGGGAATTGTGGTTGACAAATTCAGCGATGTTCTGGTGGTGGAGTCTCTGGCCCTTGGCATTGACCGGTGGAAGCCGGTGATTCTGGAGAAACTGAAAAAGGTGCTGGCAGAGGACGGAATTGCGATTCGTGGAATTTATGAGCGCAGTGATGCCAAGGTGCGGCAGCAGGAGGGCATGGAGCGGTATAAGGGCTTTGTAGGAGAGCCCTTTGACACAAAGGTGGAGATTGTGGAAAATGGTGTCCGGTATCTGGTGGATGTGCAGGACGGTCAGAAAACAGGATTTTTCCTGGATCAGAAGTACAACCGTCTGGCGGTTCAGAAGCTTTGCAAAGGGAAAAAGGTGCTGGACTGCTTTACTCATACAGGCTCCTTTGCCTTAAATGCAGGAATTGCCGGGGCCGAGTCCGTACTGGGAGTAGATGCATCCCAGCTGGGCGTGGAGCAGGCGAGAGAGAATGCGGAATTAAACGGGCTTTCCGAACGCGTATCCTTTGTCTGCGCAGATGTGTTTGATCTGCTTCCGGAGCTGGAACAGAAGGGGGAGAAGTACGATGTGGTGATCCTGGATCCTCCGGCGTTTACCAAATCCCGCAGTTCTGTAAAAAATGCAGTAAAGGGATACCGGGAGATCAATATCAGAGGTCTGAAGCTGGTAAAAGACGGAGGTTATCTGGCAACCTGTTCCTGTTCCCATTTTATGGATCCGGAGCTGTTTACAAAAACCATCCGGGAGGCGGCAGCAGGAGCCCACAAACGGCTGAGACAGGTGGAATACCGTACACAGGCAGCGGATCATCCGATTTTATGGACAGGCGGAGAACAGGCATCCTATTATCTGAAGTTTTACATTTTCCAGGTCTGCGATGAGAAGTAAAACAGGCCGTATCCTGACCCGGGAACCCGGAAAGGGAGAATACAGGAGACAGACCGGGGCAGATGGAAAAGGAAGGACTGACGGAAAGAAATAAAAGACCGCGCAGGACAGAAAAATCAGAGAGGAAAACAAAAGGGCAGGGGAGGAAACAGGATGGCAGAACAGGAAAAGGGCCTGAATGCAAAGTACAAGCTGGCGGCCTCCATTAAGGAGTGCATGAAAACAACACCGGTGGATCGGATTACGGTAAAGGATATTGTAGAAGGCTGCGGCCTGACCCGTCAGACCTTTTACCGGAATTTCAAGGATAAGTATGATTTGATCAACTGGTATTTTGACAAGCTGGTGCTTCAGTCCTTTGAACAGATCGGGGTGGGGCATACAGTAGGAGAAAGCCTGACCCAGAAATTTGAGTTTATCCGCAGTGAGAAGGCCTTTTTTACAGAGGCATTCCGCTCCGATGACTATAATTCTGTAAAGGAACATGATTTTACCCTGATTCTTCAGTTTTATATGAGTCTGATTGCCAGAAAAACCAGCCGGCCTTTAAGCGAGGAACTGGAATTTCTGCTGGAAATGTACTGCAGGGGCTCTGTCTATATGACAGAAAAGTGGGTGCTGGGAGGAATGAAGGATTCTCCGGCGCAGATGTCCTATAAGCTGGTGGAGGCAATGCCTCCTAAGCTGGAAAAGGTGTTTTCGGAGCTGGGACTGCTGTAAGGAATTGTGCTTAGTTCATAATAATGTTTGTGAAGAACTACCAAAAATAAGAAAAAAGTGACAAAGCCCCTGTTTTGTCACTTTCTTTTTTTTCTTTACATTGTTAAAATAATGACAGAACATGAAGCAATCAGAAGCAGCTTCAGAAAGAACCTGCTCTGATCCATATCCCAAAGGAGGATTTTTATTATGGCGAACAGAATCGTTTTAAATGAGACATCTTATCATGGCGCAGGTGCCATTAAAGAAATTCCGGCAGAGGTAAAAACAAGAGGCTTTGCAAAGGCATTTGTATGTTCTGATCCGGATTTAATTAAATTTGGTGTAACCAAGAAGGTAACAGACGTTCTGGATGAGGCAGGACTGGCATATGAGATCTACTCTGATATTAAGCCCAATCCCACCATTGAAAATGTACAGACCGGTGTTGCAGCATTTAAGGCATCCGGCGCAGATTATATTATTGCAATCGGCGGCGGTTCTTCCATGGATACGGCAAAGGCTGTGGGCATTATTATTACCAATCCGGAATTTGCAGATGTAAGAAGCTTAGAGGGTGTTGCTCCCACAAAGAAGCCCTGTGTTCCGATTATTGCAGTTCCCACTACCGCAGGAACAGCTGCAGAGGTTACGATTAACTACGTTATTACTGATGTAGAGAAAAAGAGAAAATTCGTCTGTGTAGATACTCACGACATTCCTGTTATTGCTGTTATTGATCCGGATATGATGGCATCAATGCCGAAGGGCCTGACTGCAGCAACCGGTATGGATGCTCTGACCCACGCAATTGAGGGATATATCACCAAGGGTGCATGGGAAATGACCGATATGTTCCATCTGAAAGCAATCGAGATTATTTCCAAATCTCTGCGGGGCGCAGTAGAAAATACACCGGAGGGTCGTGAGGGAATGGCTCTGGGCCAGTATGTAGCCGGCATGGGCTTCTCCAACGTTGGTCTTGGAATCGTACACTCCATGGCACATTCTCTGGGCGCTGTTTATGATACTCCTCACGGTGTGGCAAACGCAATTCTGCTTCCCACCATTATGGAGTACAATGCACCCTGCACCGGCGACAAGTACAAATACATTGCAAAAGCCATGGGCGTTGAGGGCGCAGAAAACATGACACAGGAGGAGTACCGCAAGGCAGCTGTTGACGCAGTGAAGAAGCTGTCTGCTGACGTAGGCATTCCTGCTGACTTAAAGGCAATTGTGAAAGAAGAGGATCTGGACTTCTTATCCGAGTCTGCATTTGCAGATGCATGCCGTCCCGGCAACCCGAGAGATACCTCTGTAGAAGAGATTAAGGAGCTTTACAAGTCCCTGATGTAAAATAGTCCGGATATCCGAAAACATTTTTAACAAAATATAAGCTGAATTTTCCTGGGGATTTTACAGAATAACAAAAAATTATTCTGTAAAATCCCCTTTTTGACATTATGTTCAGAAAATAAAAATAGAAATTGTGGGATTGTCCATTGAATAAAACCGGTAGATCGTATAAAATAATTTTGATGGTAGAGAAATTGTAACTGTTCAGGGCGGGGCATCTTCTTGTCCGGCAAAGCCGGACAAGAAGCATCGGAGATTCCTCCGATGTGAGATCTGGCAGGAAAATCCCTTTACAAGCGAGCTTTACAGGAATTTTCCTGCCAGATCTCCCGCTGTCTTAAATAGTTACGAAAAATTATACGCAGGCTGATGCATTTTCTGGCCGGAAGGAAGGTATTTATGGAACACAAGAATCCTCTGTGGACGAATGTTACAAGCACAAAGAAGTTTATTACTATTGGTGAAATTATGCTGCGTCTGACACCGCCCAACTATGAGAAGATCCGTTTGGCCACAAATTTTGAGGCGAGCTACGGCGGAAGTGAGGCAAATATTGCCATGGCCCTGGCCAATCTGGGAGTGGACAGCACCTTTTTCAGTGTAGTTCCCAACAACAGCCTGGGAAAAAGTGCAGTTCGCTGGCTTCGCTCCAGTGATGTACACTGTACTCCCATGATTCTGACAGGACCGAAGGAGACTCCGACTCAGCGTCTGGGAACCTATTATCTGGAAACAGGATATGGAATCCGCCCAAGCAAGGTGATTTATGACAGAAAGCACAGTGCAATGGCCGAGTATGATTTCAGCAATCTGGATGTGGAGAAGCTGCTGGACGGTTATGACTGGCTGCATTTAAGCGGAATTACACCGGCTTTGTCAGAGAACTGCAGCGAACTGATTCTGAGATGTCTGAGAGTTGCAAAGGAAAAGGGACTGACAGTCAGCTTTGACGGAAACTTCAGAAGTCTTCTGTGGACCTGGGAGGAGGCCAGAGATTTCTGTACGAAGTGTCTGCCTTATATTGACGTGCTTCTGGGAATCGAGCCGTATCATCTGTGGAAGGATGAGGAGGATCACAGCAAGGGAGACTGGAAGGACGGCGTGCCCTTACAGCCCAGCTATGAGCAGCAGGATGAGATTTTCCAGCGTTTTATTGAGCGTTACCCCAATCTTCAGTGCATTGCCCGCCATGTCCGCTATGCCCACAGCGGAAGTGAAAACAGCCTGAAGGCATTTATGTGGTATGAGGGTCATACCTTTGAGAGTAAGCTGTTTACCTTTAATATTCTGGACCGGGTCGGCGGCGGAGATGCCTTTGCCAGCGGTCTGATCTACGCAATGGTTCATGGATACAAGGCAATGGATATGATTAATTTTGCTGTAGCCAGCAGTGCGATTAAGCATACGATTCACGGAGATGCCAATATCACGGATGACGTAAATTCCATTAAGAATCTGATGAACATGAACTACGACATTAAGCGGTAATTTTACAAAAATAAAATCCGGCAGAGCTTTTCATTTTCGAAAAGTTCTGCCGGATTTTTAAATAAAGAAAAACGATCCCTTCGTTTCATCGTCTGCAGTGTCTGCCATTACCGCTGCCGGAACGCTGGCCTCTGTGGTGTCCGCTGCCGGAGGCCTGATCCCGGTTGGGGCAGGACGGCCGTTCTTCGCTGTCGCTGCCTGAATAAGCCGGGCAGTCCTGGCGGTGATCACAGATGCCGTCTTCATCCTCATCAAGATAGGAACAGTTTTCTCCACACAGATGAGCTTCCTGGCAGACAGGGTATTGTCTGCAGGCCTGGCGGCCATGAGCCAGGGCAGGGACTGCAAAAGTCAGTGCCAGTGCACAGGCAAGTACACTGATGGATAATGCTTTTTTCATAGTATCTCTCCCTTCTGGTGATAAAAGAAGCGTACAATAGACGGAGCAGAATTGCAAGCGGAATCAGAGAGAAAATCGTGAAAAATCTGTGAAAAAAAGAGATCGAACAGGCAGCTGAAAATATGGTATAATGAGCCTTGCAGAAAATACAGAAAAGGACATAGAAAAAATGACAGATCATTATTCAGATATGGAACTGATTCAGAAAGTGAAAGAAAAAATTGCCTCGGCTGACAAGGTTTTGATCGGCCTGGGAGAAGAATGGAAGAGGGGAAAAAGCGATGACAGGGAGCTTCTGTCAGCTTATGACAGCCTTTATGAACTAATCAAGGATAAGGATTACTTTATTGTGACCATGGCAGTGGACGGAATGATTTTTGAAACGGCTCTGGGAAGCCGGATGGACGGGGCTGTGTCTTCCGATCCGGAACCGGAAGAGAACTTTTCCTGTCCTTCGGCAGATGATGAGACCATGGCTTTGATGGATCGCCTTTTTCCGCCAAAGGAGCAGAAGCGCCCGGAGCAGGATACCCGGTTTCAGCGGATTGTGGCGCCCTGCGGCAATGAAAACTGGCGTCAGTGTTCGAACGGATGTACAAAGGATATCTGGGAACCGGGAGAAATACCGGATGACATCTGCCCTCACTGCGGAGCGCCCCTGACGGGAAATACGATTCAGGCAGACCCTTATATCGAAGAAGGATATCTGCCCCAGTGGGGAAAATATACCCAGTGGCTGACAAAAACCCTGAACAGAGAGCTTGTGATTCTGGAGCTGGGATGCGGATTTGAAAACCCGGGAGTGATTCGTTTTCCTTTTGAAAAAACATGCTTTTTTAACCGGAAATCATTTTTCTGCCGGGTACACAGAACTTTTCCCCAGGCAGCGGCAGAGCTGGGAGAGCGGGCTGTGGGGGTGAAGGCCTTTTCTCCGGAATGGATCCGGAATTTTGTTGTGAAATAAAGGAGAGTATGATAAACTGTTGACATCAAACGGGCCAAAGAGACAAGGGGAGACAATATGACAGCGATTATTGATTACGATGCAGGAAATTTAAGAAGTGTGGAAAAGGCGCTGCAGGCTCTGGGGGAGGAGACTGTGATCACCAGGGACAGAGACAGGATTCTGGCGGCAGACCGGGTGATTCTTCCGGGTGTAGGAGCTTTTGGCGATGCAATGGAAAAGCTTCAGCAGTACGGACTTGACGGGATTATCCGTCAGGTGGTTCAGAAGGGGACGCCCCTTCTGGGAATCTGCCTGGGACTTCAGCTGTTGTTTGAAGAAAGCGAGGAGAGCCGGGGTGTCCCGGGCCTGGGAATTTTAAAAGGGAAGATCCGCAGAATTCCGGATACGCCGGGACTTAAGATTCCGCATATGGGATGGAATTCTCTGACGATTCGTCCCGGAACCAGACTGTTTTCCGGTCTGGGAGAGGAGCCCTATGTGTATTTTGTACATTCCTATTATCTGGAGGCTGCGGATCCGGAGATTGTAGCGGCCCGCACAGATTACGGTGTTGAGATTCATGCGGCAGTAGAAAAGGACAATGTATTTGCCTGCCAGTTCCATCCGGAAAAGAGCAGTGATACAGGACTTCAGATTCTGAAAAATTTTATCAGCCTTTGACGGATAAGGAAGAGAGGAAGGGCATATGTTTACGAAAAGGATTATTCCCTGCCTGGATGTTCATGGCGGGAGAGTGGTTAAGGGAGTCAATTTTGTGAATTTGCGGGATGCAGGAGATCCGGTGGAGATTGCGGCGGCCTATGACAGAGCCGGTGCAGATGAGCTGGTGTTTCTGGATATCACGGCCTCTTCGGATGCCAGGGAAACGGTAGTGGATATGGTGCGCCGGGTGGCCCAGACCGTATTTATCCCGTTTACCGTAGGCGGAGGAATCCGCACAGTGGAGGATTTCAGGCGGCTGCTGAGAGAGGGAGCTGACAAGATTTCCATTAATTCCTCTGCTATTAATACTCCGGAGCTGATATCAGATGCGGCAGATAAGTTCGGCCGCCAGTGTGTGGTGGTGGCGATTGATGCCAGAAGACGGGAGGACGGCTCCGGGTGGAATGTGTATAAAAACGGAGGAAGAATCGATACGGGACTGGATGCGGTGGAATGGGCCATGAAAGCCGACCGTATGGGCGCGGGAGAGATTCTTTTAACCAGCATGGACTGTGACGGAACAAAGGCGGGATATGACAATGAGCTGACGGCTTTGATTGCCGGCAATGTTTCCGTTCCTGTGATTGCCTCCGGAGGAGCAGGAACAAAGGAGCATTTTTACGATGCCCTTACAGCAGGCGGCGCAGATGCGGCTCTGGCGGCTTCTTTGTTTCACTACAAGGAGCTGGAGATTCGGGATTTGAAGTCGTACCTTCGGGAACGGGGAATCCCGGTGCGCCTGTAGGGGAATTTATTTACAATCGATAAGCAGTAAAGGAGAATGAAAAATGGGAGCCATTGCAAATGACTGGCTGGAGCCCTTGAGCGTGGAATTCAGGAAGCCATATTACAAAAAACTGTATGATACTGTGAAGAGGGAATATGAGACAAGGCAGATTTTTCCTGATGCCAATGATATTTTTAATGCCTTTGAGTTCACCCCTCTTTCTCAGGTAAAGGTGGTGATTCTGGGACAGGATCCCTACCATAATGTGGGGCAGGCTCACGGGCTCTGCTTTTCTGTAAAGCCTGATGTGGAGATTCCGCCGTCACTGGTGAATATTTATCAGGAGCTTCACGACGATCTGGGATGCTATATACCGGACAATGGATATCTGGTAAAATGGGCAAAGCAGGGAGTAATGCTTTTGAATACGGTTCTTACCGTGCGGGCTCATGCAGCCAATTCCCACAGGGGAATCGGCTGGGAGGAATTTACCGATGCGGCAATCCGGATTTTAAATGACCAGGATCGCCCGATGGTATTTATCCTGTGGGGACGGCCGGCCCAGACAAAGAAGGTGATGCTGACGAATCCCGGACATCTGATTCTGGAGGCGCCCCATCCCAGTCCCCTGTCTGCCTACCGGGGATTTTTCGGAAGCAGGCCATTTTCCCAGACCAATGCATATCTGGAGAAAAACGGACTGACGCCGATTGACTGGCAGATTGAAAACAGAAAAGGAGAATAACTCATGGATTTTATTGAGATTTTAAAGGTTCTTGTGCTGGGAATCGTGGAGGGCTTTACGGAATGGCTTCCCATCAGCAGCACCGGACACATGATTCTTGTGGATGAGATTATCCAGCTTCATGTCACGGAAGAATTTATGAAAATGTTTCGCGTTGTGATTCAGCTGGGAGCCATTCTGGCAGTTGTGGTTTTGTATTTCCACAGGCTGAATCCCTTTGACAGAGGGAAAACCCAGGGACAGAAAATGGCCACAGTTCATCTCTGGATTAAGATTGCAGTAGCCTGTCTTCCGGCAGCAGTGTTCGGACTTTTGCTGGATGACTGGCTGGATGCCCATTTGTACAATGCCTATGTGGTAGCAGCCATGCTGGTGCTGTACGGAGTTTTGTTTATTGTATTGGAAAACAGAAACCAGTACATAGAATTTCCCATTCAGAGAACCGCCCAGCTCAGTTACCAGACTGCTCTTTATATCGGACTGTTTCAGGTGCTTTCACTGATTCCGGGAACCTCACGTTCCGGAGCAACGATTCTCGGCGCCATGATTCTGGGCTGTTCCCGTGGTGTGGCAGCAGAGTTTTCCTTTTTCCTGGGAATTCCTGTGATGTTTGGCGCAAGCCTTCTGAAAATGCTGAAATTCGGTTTTGATTTCACAGGAGTCGAGATATTCTATCTGATTTTCGGTATGGTGGTAGCATTTCTTGTATCTGTTTATTCCATTAAGTTTTTGATGGGATATATCAGGAGAAACAACTTCAAGCTTTTCGGATATTACCGCATTGTTCTTGGTGTGATTGTTCTGGCATATTTTACGGCCGTGGGATTGATGAAATAATAACTGGAAAACGCGACACCCGGAAACCGGGTAACTGACAGAGAGGACAGCTGATGAAAATAAAAAAGCCACAGCCGCGGGAAAGACAGTTTCTGCTTCTGGCCCTTGTTCCGGCATATTTTATTCTGGTGGGATTCTGTATGCAGCCTCCAGGTGAAATTCTGCAGGGAATTATTACGATTATCCGGGAGCCGGATTTTCTGATTACAGATTATTTTATTATTGGAGGCGTGGGAGCGGCCTTTGTCAATGCCGGCATCCTGACGTTAGTAAGTATTGGAATTGTATATGGGCTGGGGATGGAATTTGACGGACATACCATCACCTCTGCCTGTCTGATGTTCGGATTTTCTCTGTTCGGAAAAAATCTTCTGAATATCTGGGCGATTATGCTGGGTGTATTTCTTTATGCCCGGTATCACAGAACCTCAGTGTCCCGTTATATTTATATCGGATATTACGGGACCAGTCTTTCTCCGATTATTACGCAGGTCATGCAGATGTGGGAGCTGCCGGTTCCGGTGAGAATGGTGCTCTGTATTCTTACCGGTACGGTAATTGGTTTTGTGCTTCCTCCCCTGTGTACCCATGTTCACTATTCCCACAAGGGATATTCGCTTTACAATGTGGGCTTTGCGGGAGGCATTATTGCCACGGTTATTGTGTCCATGTTTAAATCCTTCGGCATTACCATTGAGTCCAGACTGCTCTGGTCGGAAGGGAATAACGGCCTGTTTCTGACCCTGCTTTCCGTCCTTTTTGGAGGAATGATCCTTTACGGCGTTCTTGCAGAAAGAGGGGAGGCTGTGCGGGGATACCGGAATATTTTAAAATGCTACGGCCTGGGAGGTACAGACTATTACAAGACAGAGGGCGGAAGCGCCACTCTGATCAATATGGGTGTCAATGGTCTGGCATCTATGTTTATTCTGGTTGCTTTAGGCGGTGAGCTGAACGGTCCGACCATCGGAAGCATTTTTACAGTAGTAGGCTTCAGCGCCACGGGAAAGCATCTGAGAAATATTCTTCCGGTTATGGTGGGGGTGTGCCTTGCCAGCGTGGCAAAAAACTGGTCGATTACCGATCCGTCTGCACAGCTGGCCCTTCTTCTTTCTACAACACTGGCGCCTATTGCAGGAGAATTCGGCATTCTTGCAGGAGTTCTCGCAGGTTTCCTCCACTCTTCCGTAGCGCTGAATGTGGGAATCGTTTACGGGGGAATGAATCTGTATAACAACGGATTTGCAGGGGGAATTGTGGCAATTTTCCTGGTTCCTGTTATTCAGTCCGTAATGGACCGGAGAGCACGGGCGAGAGGCGGACTGTCCCTGTAGGAGAACTGTCCCTGTTTTTTTGAAAATTATTGTTTGCTTTTTGAAGAAGAGAATCCGGATTCCGGCTGATCGTTTATCATTTCTGTTTGATAAGATCTCCCGGGAGCGGATTCTTTTTCTGATTTCACGAAATTTCTCCAATAATAGTTTTTAAAGGCAGAAAAGGTTGTCTTTTTAGAGCAAATAATGATAAAATATAGTGGAAAAAGAAACAAAGAATGACAATAGGGCGGGATGCGTATGAAAAACAAAGAAAAAAGAAAATATATTTTTATTTTTCTGGTTATCGTAGGAATCACAGTGTTTATCGGTTATACTTTGTCAAAATTTGATCGTGATATCCAGGAGCGTGTATATTATAAACAGGTAGAGAACATGCGTGAGATTTCCATGTAGGGAAGCGCGGTTGTGGAGAAGCAGCTGGGAGGACTTGTGAATACGCTGTACGGTTTTGCAGAATATTTGCGGGAGAAAGATATTTGTGATGACACGAATATATACCGGCTGAAGAATTTCTTGAACAAAAGGAAGATTGGATTTCAGAGAATGGGGATTGCAGATGCTGATGGAAACGCACATCTTACAAACGGAGAACATCTGAACATCAGTGATCGGACATATTTTCAAACCTGTATGAAGGAAAAACGTGCAGCAACGGAGATTCGGCAATCATCTCTCAACAATCAGCAGATCTGTATTGTGGCAGTTCCGATTCTGACGGAAAGTGAAGAATTCATCGGAGTGATCTACGGTGTTACGGAGCTTTCCATGTTCCGCATCTATGAAGATACGATTATGGAAGGTAAAAATCAGTATATCCAGATTATCGATATGGAAGGAAATTACATCCGAAAACAGGTTTCCAGTCTGATTGGTAAAAAAGATAATATTTTTGAGGGAATCAGCGGTATTGAGGGAGAACAGGCTGCGGAGATTATCCGAAAGAAGATTCAGGCGGGGGAGCAGGTCTATACGGAGGTCAGCGACGGGACTTCCCATGAGATTCTGTATTTTACTCCTTTGAAATTAACGGACTGGTGTATCGTTACGGTTCTGGATTACTCGGCAGTGTCGGATTTAGCTGAGTATATTCTGGGAAATGATGTATATGAGGTGATGGTGAAGGTGGTTCTCGTCATTGCGCTTCTGTTTCTTTTGATTATATATTATTCCTGGCAGGATCGGAAGAGAATCCAGAAATTCAATGAGAAACTGATGTTTGATGAGAAAGTGGTGCAGATAGCGGCAGAAAAATCAGGATTTGCCATTATCAGCTATGAGATCAAATCAAAACAGATGCGGTTTATTGCAAATACCATGCTGAACCGGGAGTTTCCGAGAGAGATCAACAATGCACCGCAGGAGCTTATGAAATATCTTCCGGATGATGAAGAGGTGCGGGAGCAGATCAGGGGAATCTTTGCAAGTCTGGAACAGAACGGTGCGAAGAAGGAATTCCTGATTACATTGATGCAGGATGATAAAAAGGTGTATCTGTGGCTTCAGATTATTACACTGGAAGGAAAAAACGGAGAGATCCGGAAATGTGTCGGCGTATTGGAGGATGTTACGGAAGAAGAGGAGCTCCGGGAAAAGGCGGATAAAGATCCCCTGACAGGGCTGTATAACAGAAGCAGTGCGATTGAGAAGATTGAGGACTGCCTGAAGAATGAGGAAATCTATCCGGGAAGCGTTCATGCCTATATGATCATGGATATTGATAATTTCAAGACGCTGAATGATACACTGGGACATCAGGTGGGAGATAAGGCGCTTCAGGATGTAGCAGGTATTTTAACGTATCATTTCAGACAATATGATATCGTGTGCCGTCTGGGGGGAGATGAATTTCTTGTGTTCCTGAAAAATATTCCGGAGGAAGTGCTCGATCGGAATATGGACAGCCTTTTGAGAAAATTAGTGCTGACGTATGAAGCAGGCGGAAAATCTGTGCAGATTACGGTTTCCGCAGGGATTGTGGTTGTGCCGGATTCATCCATGGATTTTTGTGAAATGTACCGGAGAGCAGATGAAGCGCTTTATCGTGTAAAGCATGAGAAGAAAAACAGCTTTAAGATATACGGACGATAAGGCGGGGGTATATCGGGACGGGGGAGGAACGGGTAAATGAATTTAGACGAAGAACTGAAGATCTATATGCAGACAGTACAGTGTCTGGATGAAAGTACGGATGATTATTTATATGTGTATGATCTGGCCAATGATCAGCTTTATTTTGCAGACAAGATTCGTGAAAAATATGATCTGCCTTTGGGAAAGGAGGGAATTTCCCTTCCTGAGTGGGCAAAGATCGTGTACCCGAAGGATCTGGAGCAATTGGAGCAAAATATCAGGGATATTAAAAATCAGGTCATCGACAATCATGATATGGAATACAGGATTGTGGATAAGAAGGGGAATAAAGTATGGATTTCCTGCCGGGGAACGGTTGTAAAGGATAAGGAAAGCCAGCCTGCATTTTTAATGGGGAGCATTTCGGAATTGGCAATGGCCCGTAAGGTGGATAATCTTACGGGCTTGTGGAATTATGAAAAATTTATGGAGAACATGGGGAAAAGTTTAAGGGAAACTCAGGGATATCTCATGTTGTTCGGAATTGATAATTTTAAAAATATCAACGTAAAGAACGGAAGAACCTTTGGAAATCAGCTTTTAAAAACGATTGTGAATATTCTGGAGGAGAATTCCGATCGGTTTATCAAGCTGTACCGTCTGGACGGGGATCGGTTTGCGGTAGATTTTCCGTGGAAAACAAGAGCAGATGTAACAGCATTTTATCGGATATTAAAAAAGGAGCTGGAGAAATACTGCACGATTTCAGCAGGTGTTGTGGATTACTATTCCGATGACGGAGAGGACAGCAGCATCATTTATCAATATGCGGAAAATGCACTGGACCGGGCGAAAAAAGAGGGAAAGGATAAAATCATTTTTTTCTCCTTTGAAGATTATCAGAAAAGTCTGGAACAGATTCAGTTTCAGGATGAACTGAAGACGGCAGTAAAGGAGGATTTTCTCGGGTTTTATCTTTGCTACCAGCCGCAGATCAAAGGGGAGGATTTCTCCACCTATGGAGCAGAAGCATTGCTTCGATACGAATCGCCGTGGCGGGGAATTGTAAGCCCCATGGAATTTATTCCTTTTCTGGAGCAGAACGGCCTGATCTGCAAGGTCGGGGAATGGGGGCTTCGGACAGCAGTTGAACAATGTGTACGCTGGAGAAAGTATATTCCGGATTTTCATATCAGTGTGAATATTTCTTATGTACAGCTGCGTCAGGAAAATATTACAGAGCTGGTGCTGGATATTTTAAGTGAGGCCGGACTTCCGGGAAACGCACTGACACTGGAAGTGACAGAGAGCATGCAGCTTCAGGATTACAGCTATTTCAATAAGATTTTCTATGAGTGGAAGCGGCATGGAATCAAAATTTCCATTGACGATTTTGGAACAGGATATTCAAGTCTCAGCTATCTGAAAAGCATTGATGTGGATGAGACGAAGATTGACCGCTGTTTTATAAACAGGATTTACAACAATATCTATAATTACCGTTTGCTCAGCAATATTATAGAGCTGGCGCACGGCGCAAGAATTCAGGTCTGCTGCGAGGGCGTGGAGACGGAAGAAGAGCTGGCAGCATTACAGAAGCTCAAGCCCGATGTACTGCAGGGATTCCTGTTTGCGAAGCCCTATACAGCAGAGGAATTTGAAGAATACTATATTTATGAGGATTCTGAAAAGTATCAGGAGAGACTCCGGAAGGAAAACGCGTTTCTCCACGGGATTAAAGAGCTGGAAAATAAACCGCTTATTGAAGAATACCGCAGGGACGAGATGCTTAATATTGTAGAGGGGATGGATGATATCGTCTATGTAAGCGATCTTGCTACATATGAGCTGTATTATATGAATTCGGCGGCGCGGAAGCTGACGGGAATTTATGATTATAAAGGACGCAAGTGTTACCAGGTTCTTCACGGGAAAGACCATCCCTGTGAAAGCTGTAATAACAAATACCTGAAAAATGAGAGCTTCTATACATGGGAAATAGAGAATGAATTTTTAGATACGCACTTTGTTGTAAAAGATAAACTGATCTCATGGCGGGGAAATGTGGCGCGCCTGGAAATCGCAGTAGATGTGGGCAAGAAAGACGTGTCGTATCAATGGGAAAACGAACCGGTATATGTGCAGCGCGGAGAAAGGAAAAATATTCTTTCCTGGAGTTTTAGTCATAAGCTCCTGAATCAGGTGGCTCTTGGCATATGGGTAATCCGTATTGATGAAATGAACGGAAAGTTTGAGATGTACACGGACGATATTATGAATCGCATTTTAGGGTTAAAGGATGTGGTATCTCCGGAGGAATGTTACAGATACTGGTATGACAGAATTGTGGAGGAAGACAAGGAGTATATCAATCTGACTGTGGAAAATATAATTCAGAGCGGAAAAATTTATCAGGTAGAATATATGTGGGTGCACCCGGAGCGAGGAACTGTTCCGGTCCGGTGTGTCGGTATCCGGGCGGAGGATCGGGAAGGAGCCGTATGCATTCAGGGATATCACAGAATTATCAGCGACATGGAACGTCTGGAAAATTCGGGGGGGGTTAGAAGAAAAACAAGAAAACAAGACTGAATAGGGGCAAAAGGGGGCTGAAAACCGGGATACCGGTTTTCAGCCCCCTTTGTCTTAATGTTTTCTTCGATCAATCTATTTTACTTCAAGCATACTGGGGTATTGAAGGGTTTCTGCATTTATGCCGCGCTGTTGTAAAATAGATTTGATATGTTTTGTATGAACAGCATCACTATGGAATAAAATAATATCCTTTGCTCCTGTTTCCTCTGCAAGGTTACAGATATCGTTATCATCCAGATGAACCTTAAATATGATTTTTTCTCCAGAAGCAAGAATTTTGTGCTCGCTGCGATAGGAATCATCCAAAATACCTGCGCCTGGAGTTCCTGCTGCGGCATGACCGGTAATAATAATAAGATTTTTTTCATCTCCCTTCAGTGCATCGAGATAGGATACACTGATATCAGTTGTGATCATTCCATCTGGAGTGAGAATAACAGAAGGTTCTTTGTCACATATTGCAACTTGTCTTTGCTCGTCTGTTTCAATTATTCGAATGTTGGGAGACATTCCGGTATCAATTGGTTCTTGAATCCATTGCTCTTTTTCTGATAAGGATTTCAGACTGTCGATAATATCCTGTTCTACATAAATTCTGGTATTTGGAAGTTTTTTCTTCAGGAATAAAAATAAATCAATACCGCGGCCTTTTTGAGGAACAGGAAGAAGAACTTTGCCTCCGGCTGTCAGCGCTTTCTGAACAGAGGACAGAAGAGCCTGATATTGCTGCTCCTGTATCATGATTTTTCCAGCATAGGCACTATTCATAATTGCCGCATTAAAGGAAGAATGCGGAACATCCATACCGAGCGAGACAGGCTGAAGGCACATATCCCCTGTATAAAGAATCGATTTTCCATTTATCTGAAAAGAATACCATACACCTCCCAGTACATGTCCAGAACGGCCGGTTTCAAAGGAAATACCTTCAATTTTTTGTTTTCCAAGTTCTATGGGACAAAGTTTTACATTCCTGGAAGCTTCTTCGCTAAAGGGAAGTATACCGCCGTTTTTCTTTACAAAATTTTGCCATTTCCGGATAAATCCAGGTGTTTCTGCAACGGTTTCTGCTGTTGCATAAACATTCCCATTGTAGCCTAATTCATACAGCAGAGGCAGGGCAGCCACATGATCTTCATGACAATGAGATAGAAATACAAGTTTGATGCGTGATACAATTTCTTTTGTAAGAGGAGGATAAAAGCCAACCTGTCCGTTATGGATTTCTCGCTTAACACCGCAGTCCAGAAGAATATAGCTGTCGTTTACTGCAATTAAATAACAATTCCGACCATTTTCCCCGCTTCCGCTGAGTGCTGTCAGATATACGTTTTCCATTTTTGTTTCACCATCCGTTTATAATAGAATTCAGGCTCCAAATTTTTTACTGAACCACAGATAATCCATAATGGTTTCCATAAATTCGGCTCCTGTATAATGATTTAAAATTCCGTTGCTGCAAGAGCGTTCTCCGTAGAAATTTGTTTGATCAACACGTACATCCTTTCCGGAAAGAAAAGCCGGGACGGGATCAGCAGAATGATCTCTTCGGCAGCAGGGGGTGGAGTGATCCGCAATCATTGCATAGTAGTAGTCGTCATTTTTTTCATGACTAAGCCAGTAGTCAAAAATCTGATCAATATTTTCAATTATTTCTGCTTTTTTCAGAGGGAGATTATCATGGCCACATAAGTCGGTTCCTTTTATGTGGACGATTACCAAATCATGTGTCCCAAGAAGATCCAGTGCCAGTCTTGCCTTTCCCATATAGTCTGTAGTAAATCCGCCTGTAAAAGAAGGTTGAGTAAAACTGTCAAAACCGCACATACGTCCAATGCCTGTAATGGTTGCATCTCCTGCAATTACGGCAACTCTGGCTTGTGGGAATTTTTCTGTAAATGGCGGAACTACCATAGCTTTTCCGCTTCCTCTGGTAAGAATGAAATTTACAGGCAGCAGCCCTTTGGCAATGCGTGCATTGTTAACAGGACTGTTATTCCAGATTTTATGTACCTTTTGAAGAAAATGCCAAAGAATATTCGCAGTTCGAGCGTCTTCTTCTTGAGCAAAACTTAAAGATTCCAGGCGGATGATAGGTTTCCCCTCACATGCAGTCCCGGGATCGACATCAGGAATTTGGCTTCCAAGACCTTTTCCCCGAAGTACTACTGCAAGTCGATGTTCGGTCAGAGATTTAACAAGAAGTTGATATCCATCGATTTCTAAACCATGGATCTCAGATAAAAGAGTATCTATTTCAGTTTTATTGGAAATTCTTCCAGCTCTTCGATCGATAACATGAAAACTCTCATCTACAGTTGCAAAATTACCACGAAAGGCAATATCCCCAGGTTCCAGCTCAAGACCGGCGCTGAAAGCTTCAATGGAACCTCTTCCTGTATAATATTCTGCAGGATCGTAGCCAAACAGACATAAATGTCCCCAATCTGTTCCGCATCGGGCACCGGGTTTATATGGGTGAATGAGACCTGTCATACCATTAGAAGCCAGCTGATCCATGGTTGGTGTTTTGGCATATTCTAAAGGTGTTTTTCCTCCGAGTTGGGGAATCGGACGGTCTCCAAGACCGTCCGCAATTAACATCAGACATTTTTTACTCATTTTGCAGTATCCTCTTTTGCCTTTTTATAGCGTTCAATTAATACAAACAAGCCGATACCAAGACATAATACCCAAACAACACCTTTTCCAACAGCGGTACTGACAAAGGGTCTGTTATAGGTAAAAGCCAGCTCTATAGATGATGATGGTGCGGCTGCTTTGGTAAGCCCTACAGTACGCATACCTTCTGTCAGGGAAAGTTCATAATCAGCATAAGCAGAAGGTTTTGTAACACTAATGATTTCATTTCCTTCTGGAACGGCAATTTGAACGTGATAGCTTTCTATTTTGGATTTCAGCTGATTTGTGAATTTATAATTGACAGAATAGGCTTCAGCACCGTTGGTTTCCGCTTTTTTTGTAAAATCATAAAAACCAGGACAATGGAATACGGCATGAACTTCTGCCGGTGCTGTGTTATCTGCCACTTTAATTCGATAATAGCTGACGTTTCCTTTAGTATATTCTTCCAATTCAGAACCGTTTAGATTTTCTCCGGATACAGTCTCGGGAATCATTTCTTTTATACTTTTGTTCAGATAGAGATATCCGTCTTCACCAGCCTCTCCTGAAGCATTGACTTCCAGTTTCCCATCTGAGCCATCGGGAATAAAGGATTCAGAATAATCAGTAAAGGTTATGTATTCAGCTGCCAGGGAGGGGAATGATAAGGCGGAAAAACTTATCAGAATTCCCATACACAAAGCGATAGATTTAAATTTTTTCATTATTCATTCCTCCTATACAAGACCTATAATCCGAAACCAGGTAAAATATGCCAGACCCAGAATCAGCCATTTTGCCAGAAGTACCAGCATACCGTAGACAAATTGATCTTTAACGCTATATGCGCCAGTACTGTAGAAAATCAGATTCGGTTTACAGTGAGGCGGAAGAGTGATACTGTCACAGATGGTAAAACAGGCCGGAAGTGTAAGCACCAGAGGATTCATTCCCAGGCTATTGGACAGGATAATCAGTGCAGGAATTAAAATTACTACACGCACATTTTTGCTGGTAAATACCAGATGCGAAAAACTGGAAATGAACATTACCACCATGTATAAAACAAACGGACTTAATGCTTCAAGATTCATAGCATCAAAAATACTGTTTAACAGAAATGATGCTGCTCCGGAGGCATCCAGTGCAAGTCCGGCAGCGTAAGCGCCGCAGGAAAATACCATCAGATTCCATGGAATATTTGCTTCTTTCCAGTCTAGAATTCCGATATAGGGCATAAAGAATAAGGTTGCTGCCAGAATGGCAACCATGACCAGACTGATTTGAAAGCCAAACAGCTGAAGCTGTTTTCCATCGGTTGCCCACAAAAAAACAGTTAATGCAAAAATAAAGAGTGCCTTTATTTCTGTCTTTGAAATCGGTCCAAGATCTTTCAGCTGTTCTTTTAAGGTTTTTTCATTTCCCAAATCTGCTGCTGCTGGAGTTTTGACTTCGCATGGGAACATGAAGTTTCCAATTACAAAGGATGCAATTAAAGTCAGGATAGCGATAGGCATACCGGCTACGAACCATTGTCCCCACGTTACATCAATATCAGCCATACTGAGCAGATAACCGACGGCTAGAATTTGAGGAGCAGTTGCAGTAAGAATACCGGATGTGGAAATGTTATTAAAATGTACTTCCTGAAGCATTAATTGTTTTGCAAAATTGCTTTTTCCCATTTCAGCATGGTATACTTTTAAAACCATAAGGCAGATGGGAAGCATCATTGCTGCGCGTGCTGTTGTAGAAGGAACAACAAATGCCAGAAGCAGATTAACAACACCCAGAGAAATTAAGGCGCGTTTTGCAGTTGTGCCAAATTTTGAAACAATGAATAATGCCATTCTTTTGGCAAACCCGGATTTTTCCATACCAGAGGTTATAATGAATGCGGCTAACATTAGCCAGATAACATCCTGTCCAAATACAGACAGAGCATTCTTTTGTGAGTATCCGCCAGTAAATACAAGCATACAAATGACTACTAATGCGGATGCTGTAGTTGGTATGGCTTGTGTTACCCAAAGTACAAATACCATGCCAAAGCATGCCAGGGAGGCTTTTCCCTGCATTGTCATCTGCACTGGTGTATTCATGGTATACAGAAGTGCAAATACCAGAAGAGATACAAAAATACCTGTAATCTTCATCCAGCTTTCGAAGGTGATTTTTTCCCCTTTAGATGAAACACCCATAATTCTCTTGACCTCCTGTCAAAAATATTTTATGATTCAGTTATACGCTTTTTTGTTATATAACTGATGCTTAACTATATTATATTTGTTTAAATGGACTATGTCCAATTCCTGTTTTCGACTAAACATATGCCATTTTGTTATATGATGGAGGGAAAGAGTATGGATATTTATAAAATTTTCACATTCTGCGCTATTGTGGATTATGGGACTGTTTCTAAGGCAGCAGAAGCACTTTACTGTTCGCAGCCGGCACTTTCCAAGCAAATGGCTTCCTTGGAAAAAGAAATAGGGTATCCGTTGTTTGATCGCTGTGGCAAAAAAATGACAGTTAATTCCAATGGTCAGTTGGTATACCAATTTGGAAAATATCTGGAAAAGGATTTTAATCAGCTGAAATCGGATTTGTATAACCTGAATAACCCCTGCAGCAGAGAAATAAGCTTTGGGGCTACCAATTCTATTGGTATTTATTTGCTGCCTCCTGTTTTGGGAGATTTCAAACGGCATTACCCCAATATTCCGGTAAACTTTAAAGTGAATTTTCTTCCGAGTATTATTGATATGCTGAATCAGGATGCTATCAGCTTTGCTATGATTCCAGAGGATTCTGACATTATCAATAACACCCGTTATATTTGTCAGCCCTTTTTGGATGATGAAATGGTAGTTGTATTTCCTCCAAACCATCCTCTTTCAGAAAGAAAAGTGGTGGCTCCGGAAGAATTGGTGCAATATCCATTTTTAATTTCACAGGTTCAGTCAGCGACACGGGCATTTATTCTTTCGAGACTTACGGAACAGAAAATATATTTGAAAAATCTTGTAAATATGTATAATGCAGAAACCATTAAGCAGAGTATAATTAATGGGCTTGGTATTTCTATTTTATCGAAAGTATCAGTTGCCCATGAAGTGAAAAATGGATTTTTAAAGACTGCCGAAATAAAAGGGCTGAAATTGGTGAGACAGCTATATTTTGTCCATAAGAAAAATCATATTTTAACGCAGGAAGAATTGCTTTTTATTCATTTTCTTTCTCCAGAAAAGCAATAGCAGGGGTGATAAAACGATCTCCATGAGGCGGAAGAGAAGTTTGCCGCAGAAGTGGTCCGCTTTGAGCGGAGAAGCTCGCAGGCGGCTTCTCCGTCTCATATCGTTCATTGTAAATTTTTCAGATAGGTTTCCACATTTCGATACTCAATTCCGTTTTCCAACACAGTATCTTCCCCCCGATACAGTACGCAGCGCTTGCTGATGCTGCCGAATCGCCGGCTTGTCTGAGTGAGTTTTTCTTCGTCAGTCAAGTATCTGGTCTGCTCCGGAACAATTTGAACGCTGTGTTTGATTTCATAGCATTCACAGGCGTTTTCTTTAGAATCATAAATCACCATATCATATTCGCCGATGGAGAATGTCAGTTTAAAAACCCGTTTTGATTTTTGCAGAGATTTGAATGTTTCTAAAAGAACAATTTCCTCCATCATGCGTCCGCGTACTTCCTCTAAAATACGTTCAGACACCATTGATTTTTCCTTTTCACTCAATGATGCAAATAATTCGTCTTTTGCTAAGGAATGTACAAGTGCCTGTGCCTGACAGTAGCGCATGCCGGGCTGTGTGAAGATGATATTTTCTAATGGCTCTGCGCTCGGAATAATAGTTTCATTTGGTACATCAATAATTAATTCAAGTGCTTTCAGATATTCTTTAATTTCCTCTGCGTGAGTATTTGTAATACCTACAGACTGGTCTTCCTGATTGCGAATTTCCAGCAGATTCATAAGGCGTTTTGTCACAGCCTCTTTATCAATTCTATCTAAAATATCACTGCGCCGTTCCGGGTTGCGTTCTCTGCGAAGCACATCAGCAGCAGAACCCAAATCATGAGATTTGAATTTGTTAATCAAGATTCGAATTAAGAATCTATGATTCATGTCTTCAATAATCCGATTAATGGCGCCTGTTAATTCACCGGCTTCATACAAGGATTGTAAATGTCTGAAATATCCTCCGTCCTGACAGCAGCTCAAAGAATGCTGAATGTTTCTGCAGATAGCTGTGTCAATATATCTGCGGGTCGATTCATCATCACGGAAAGAAGCATCTTCTGCATTTACATCTTCGTCATCGAAATTCAATTCACCGGCACGCAGTGTACCGCCATAGCGAATATATTCATCAATACTGTTAATTCCAAGTAAACGGCTGTGCTCTCTAAACGGGATAAATGTCGTGTGAATGGTAACTGCGCGATCATATAATTCCTGATGGAGTGCAAACCAGAATCCAAGAGAGTCTGTTCCGGATAAAACGATTTTCATTCCCTGCGCAGCATAGATGTCTGAAAACAATGCAGCAGAGTCAATGAAATCCTCCATTAAAGTAACTTCATCGATGAATATATTTTCAAAGCCAAGATTCAGTAATTTTTCCAGGTCACGATTTAAAGCAGCCATAGTGTCAGTGCCCTTGGCTTTGATATAGGCAGTCTTTGAAGCTTGTGCTGAAGTCATTTTTAAAACAGCCTGCCGTATCATCGTTGTTTTACCGGTTCGTCGCAAACCGAAAATAAGACATACTCGATCCGTTGCCTGACTGTTCAAATATTTTTGAAGTTGTTCAAAACAATCTCGTTCTTTCCAGTTCAGTACGCTTTTTGTCATTGCTAAAAGATGCCTGCCAATGACTACGGAGGTTTCAAATTTTGCAGGTACAGGTGTTTCTGGAAGCTCAATTTTTTTTAATTCACGCAATTCATTCTGCAGTTGTTTTCTGCGTTCTACTCCGGCAAGGATCTGCTCTCTTTCATTTTTTTTGATATATTTGCTTTTGCTTTTTCCATTCTCTGTCCATTGTAAATACGGCTGTTCTTTTCCGTTTATTTTTTTTATATTGACGGAACCTTGTGGTAAAGCCAGAATTTCATTTTCTAATTCCATAATCCGGTTGAGAATGTCCATATGCTCACCTCATCTTTCATAACCCATTATAACCCATTTTTGATAAAGTATCAATGGGTTATAATGGTACAGAGATGTTGATGCTTTGAAGATAGTTTTCTGTTTTCGGGCAAAAAAGCAGGGTACTGATTCACCGGTAAATAATCACCTGTGAATCAGTACCCCTTGTTTCAATGTTTTCTTCGATCAATTACTTTTTCAGCCGGAAGCATTTCTCCCAGAAATTTCCACAGCTCGTCTGTTTCCACATTGCTCTGGTCTTCAGGAAGAAGGAAAGCCTGACGGGCAGATATGTAAAAATAGATACAGCCTTTTACCCGGTATACCTGGTAAATATGTTCCCAACGGAGGCGGAGAGTGCCGCCCTCACCGGAAGGAGTGACGATGGTGATACCGTCCGGAGCAGTAGTCATGGATATGGTATAGACATGTCTGGGAGTCTCCAGTTTAAGCTTTTTCGCCTGATTCTGCAGATCCATGTAAAAATGTCCAAAATATACAGCCGGAAGAATCAGGCCAATGCCCAGCAGCACATTTCCCAGAAGAGCAGCCTGCTCTGCCTTTCCTATCTGAGTGTAGCAAATGCAGGCAAAGACACCCATAATACCTGCAAAAACAGCAGGGGAACGGAAATGCTTGCGGAATATCATAGAATCAAATATGGCAAAACGGCAGAAAATAGATTTGTCAATTCTGGAAGAAGTAACAATGGTATCAGGTCTCATAAAAATGTCCTCTTTTCTTGAAAAATCTGCAGCTGTCCGGGAAAACGGCTGTTTTCCCGATGGCTGCGGAAACTATAAAATATATCATATCGCAAAAACTGCAAAATCACAAGACCTTCGGCAGAGAGATACTGTAACGGTCAGAAAGAACAAAAAAGGCTTCATTTTCGTTTCCATTTGTGCAGATAAGAATATATTACGGCAAAACAGGGAAAGAGATTGGGTTTTCTTTAAAAAAATAGTGCAAATTTCCGATAAAATACTAATATATTAGTTGACCAAAGAGAAAATTGGTGATATAATCAAATCAGCAACAGGCTTTTGGTGTATGGCCGGAGCGAAAACAGGAAAACTATATTTTAATTTTATTTTAAGGAGGAAATGCAATATGAAAATGACATTCCGCTGGTATGGTTCTGACAGTGATTCCATTACCTTAAAGCAGATTCGCCAGATCCCGGGTATGAGCGGCCTGATGGGCGTTCTGGATTACAAGGCAGCCGGAGAGGTTTGGACCGAGGAAGAGATCAAGGCTTATGTGGACGAGGTTCACGCAGCAGGTCTGGAGTGTGAGGTTATCGAGAGTGTCAACGTGCACGAGGACATTAAGATGGGTCTTCCTACCCGTGACGAGTATATTGCAAACTACATTACCACAATCCGTAATCTGGCAAAATACGGCATCAAGGTTATTGTATACAACTTTATGCCGGTATTTGACTGGCTGCGTACTGACCTTGCCAGAGAGATTCCGGAGGATGGTTCCAACAGCCTGTATTTTGACGAGAAAGAGTTAGGCGATATGACTCCGGTAGACCTGGTAAAGAATACGATCGAAAACTGCAATGGATTTACCCTTCCGGGATGGGAGCCGGAGCGTCTGGCTGAGCTGGAGACTACTCTGAAGAGATATGAGAGCATTACTCCGGACAAGCTGCGTGAGAACTACAAGTATTTCCTGGATGCAGTAATTCCGGTATGTGAAGAGGTTGGCGTAAAGATGGCTGTTCATCCGGATGATCCGGCATGGCCGATTTTCGGACTTCCGCGTATTTCCCACAGCCAGGAAGATTTTGATAAGATTGTTGCCCTTCATGATTCACCGGCAAATGCACTGTGCCTGTGCACCGGTTCTCTGGGCTCAAATCCGGACAATGATATTCCGGCTATTATCCGTCACTTCGGTGAGATGGACAGAATTGCCTGCCTTCATATCCGTAACGTAAAATATCTGGGACACCACAAGTTCCGTGAGGCAGCTCATCTGTCTTCTGCCGGTGATCTGGATCTGTTTGAGATTGTAAAGGCTGTTTACGATACCTGTCCTCATGATGTATACGTTCGTCCGGACCACGGAAGAATGATCTGGGATGAGGTTGGCCGTCCGGGATATGGTCTGTATGACCGTGCACTGGGAGCTGTTTACTTAAACGGTCTCTGGGAAGCTATTGACAAAATGACCAATAAATAAGTCATTTCAAGGCTGGAGAAAACGGAAGGGAAGGCATTTTACGGCTTTTCGCAGGACAGGATAAGGGGGAGTGGATACCATGGAGCTGACAGAACGATATCCCCACGAAAGCGGACGTGATTATGCAAAACGGGTGATTCGGGACAAGATTATTTCTCTGGAGCTGGAACCGGGAACTGCTATCAGTGACCGGGAGCTGGCCGCCTGGATGAATCTGTCCCGGACACCGGTCCGGGAAGCCCTGCTGGATTTGGCAAAGGTAAAAATTGTTGAGATATACCCCCAGAGGGGCAGTGTGGTGGCGCCTATTGACTACAATCTGGTAGAGGAGGCGCAGTTTGTCCGCAGTGTGCTGGAGGTAGCAGTGGTACAGCTTGCCTGTGAGCGGGCGACTCAGGAGCAGTTAGAGCAGCTGAAGGAGAACGTTGCGCTTCAGGAGTTTTATTATCAGCACGGCTCTTCGGAGCGGCTTCTGGAAATGGATGATGAGTTCCATCGCCTGTTATTTCAGATTGCAGGACGGATGCAGGCTTATGAGATGATGCGGAGTATTACGGTTCATTTTGACCGGGTCCGCAGTCTGGCTGTTACGGCAGTGAAGGAGCATCTGTGGATGGGCGATCACAGAGAAATCTATGAGGCAGTGGCGGCTCATGACCAGGAAGCGGCCCGGCAGCTGATGGAAAAGCATTTAAATCGCTATAAAGTTGATGAAACTGCTCTTCGGGAGCAGTATCCGCAGTACTTTCAGTGAGAGAGGCTCGTGCGGACCCTGAAAAAGTGACCAATAAACGAAACCAAAAAGGAAAGTGTGACGATATGAAACTGACATTAGCAGGATTAAAGGATACAGCAGCCTGGCAGGCCGCAGGTATTAAGCTGCCGTCTTATGATGTAGAGAAGCTGGCAGAGAATACGAGAAAAGCCCCGGTGTGGGTACATTTTGGCGCAGGAAATATTTTCCGTATTTTTATTGGCGGACTGGCAGATAAGCTGATTGAAGAAGGCGCTCTGGACAAGGGAATTACCTGTGTGGAGACCTTTGATTTTGACGTAGTAGACAAGATTTACAAGCCCTATGACAATCTGGTTCTGGCTGTTACCTTAAAGGCTGACGGTTCAACTGACAAGGCAGTTCTGGGATCCCTGACAGAGGCTATCAAGGCTCAGTCCGGCGTTGCTGAAGAGTGGAACCGCCTGAAAGAGATTTTTGTAAACCCGGATCTGCAGATGATTTCCTTTACCATTACCGAGAAGGGATATGCTCTGAAAAATGCAGAAGGCAATTTCTTCCCGTTTATTCAGGCTGATATTGATAATGGCCCGGATAAGGCAGGCTCTGCAATGGCAGTTGTCTGCGCTCTGCTGTGGGAAAGATTCCAGGCAGGAAAGTATCCGCTGTCTGTTGTTTCTATGGATAACTGCTCACACAATGGTGAGAAGCTGCAGAATTCCATCGTAACCATGGCAAAAGAGTGGGAGAAGAAGGGCTTTGTATCTGCTGAATTTGTGGACTATCTCTGCGATGAAAAGCAGGTTGCATTCCCCTGGAGCATGATTGACAAGATCACCCCAAGACCGGCTGATTCTGTATGTGAAGAGCTGGAAAAGGCAGGCGTTGAGGGTATGGCTCCGGTTATCACCTCCAAGAAAACCTATATTGCTCCGTTTGTAAACGCAGAAGGACCTCAGTACCTGGTTATCGAGGACAAATTCCCCAATGGCCGTCCGGCTCTGGAGAAGGCAGGCGTTTATATGACAGATCGTGACACCGTAAACAAGGTAGAGCGCATGAAGGTTACTACCTGTCTGAATCCGCTGCATACCGCTCTGGCAGTTTATGGCTGTGTTCTGGGTTATGATCTGATTGCAAATGAGATGAAGGACGAAGAGCTGAACAAGCTGGTTCATCAGATTGGTCCGGTTGAGGGTATGCCGGTTGTTACCAACCCGGGAATCCTGTCTCCGGAGGCATTTGTAGATGAAGTAATCAATGTCCGGATTCCGAATCCCTTTATGCCGGATACGCCTCAGCGTATTGCAACCGATACCTCTCAGAAGGTAGGCATTCGTTACGGCGAAACCATCAAATCCTATGTGGCAAAATACGGCGATGCAAAGAAGCTGACTGCAATTCCTCTGGCAATTGCCGGCTGGTGCCGTTACCTGCTGGGTGTTCAGGATGATGGCGAGAAGTTTGAGCTTTCTGCAGATCCGATGGTTCCGGAGCTGGTTCAGGCTCTGGAGGGCATTGAGGTAGGCCATCCGGAAACCTATAAGGGACAGCTGAAGGGTATTCTGTCTAATGCAAATATTTTTGGAATTGATCTGTATGAAGCAGGAATCGGTGAGAAGATCGAGGAAATGTTCCTGGAAGAGATTGCAGGAACCGGCGCTGTAAGAGCAACTCTGAAGAAATATCTTGCATAAATAAGTAAAGATATGCTGCAGCCTGTTAAGGTCAGCGGAAAAATTTAATAAGGGGTATCACAAAACACGGTAATTCAGCCAGATATCGCATTTTGCCTGTGGTGTATAATATGCCATATCCGGACTGAAAAATCTGTTTTGTGATACCCCTGTTTTTTGTGATTTCATAAGAAAGTGCGCCTTATGAAAGAATAATGCTCTGCGGGGAACGCCACGGGCAAAAGAGAAATTTGCCGCAAAAGCGTTCTGGCGCAGGCGAAAGAAAAAATTGCCGCAGAAACGTCCTGTCACAGGCGAAAAAGCTTATACGCTCTCTGCAATTTCGTAAATCAGACGTTCGGAATCTTCCCATCCAAGACAGGGATCGGTAATGGATTTTCCATAGCAGTGTTCTCCGATCTTCTGATTGCCTTCTTCAATATAGCTTTCAATCATAACGCCCTTGATGAAGGAATTCAAATCAGCAGAGTGGCGGCGGCTGTGAAGAACCTCTTTTACAATGCGGATCTGCTCCTTGTACTGCTTATTGGAGTTGGAATGGTTGGCATCTACGATGCAGGCCGGATTTACCAGGTTCCGCTCCATGTAAAGCTGGTGAAGCAGCATCAGATCCTCGTAGTGGTAGTTGGGCAGACACTGGCCGTGCTTGCTGACAGCGCCGCGCAGGATGGTATGTGTCCAGGGATTGCCCTCTGTTTTTACTTCCCAGTCCCGCATAATGAACTCGTGGCCGTGCTGTGCGGCATGAACGGAATTGAGCATAACGGATAAATCGCCGCTGGTAGGATTTTTCATACCTACCGGGACATGACAGCCGCTGGAAACAAGGCGGTGCTGCTGGTTTTCCACGGAGCGGGCGCCTACAGCGATATAGGACATAATGTCATCCAGATAGCTGACATTGTCCGGATACAGCATTTCGTCAGCGGTGGAAAGACCGGTTTCCATTAACACACGCATGTGAAGGTGACGGATTGCATGAAGACCGTCAGCCATGCTGGGACGTTTTTCTGGGTCGGGCTGGTGCAGCATACCCTTATATCCGTCGCCGGTGGTTCTGGGTTTGTTGGTGTAGATTCGGGGAATCAGGATCAGTTTACCCCTGGTATCCTCCTGAAGTTTTACCAGACGGCTGGTATAATCCAGAACGGAATCTTCGTTGTCAGCAGAGCAGGGACCGATAATGACAAGAAATTTGTCGCTCTGTCCGCTGATTGCTTTTTTTACTTCTTCATCCCGCTGTGCCTTGGCAGCGGCGCATTCTACAGGCAGTGGAAACTGCTCTTTGATCTCTGCCGGAGTCGGCAGTTTATTAATAAATTCATACCCCATTGCAGTATCTCCTTTGTATAATCTACATTCCCCTGCTGATTTGCAAGATTTACACTTTCTTGCAACTGTTCAGTACAGAGTATTTTCTTGTCCGGCAAAGCCGGGCAGCAAGCATCGGAGCTTTCTTCGATGTGAGAACTGGCGGGAAAATCCGTTTACAAGCAAGCTTTTCCCGCCAGTTTTCTCGCCGTCCTGAACAATTACGTTTTATTATAATATGAGAAGGCAGAAAATGCAACGATGGCATAAAAATTTTCTTTCATGGAATTGCTGTAATTAAGAATAATCTGATATAATGGAACAATGCAGAACCTGCAGCCTGTAACAGAATCGGAAAAAAGAGGAATCAGAGCAGCAGAAGGGAGAAGATTATGCGGATTGGAATTGCAGGAAACGGGATGATTGTAAGGCGGATGCTTCAGGACATAAAGGAAATCCCGGAGATCGAAACGGCAGCGATTTGTGTCAGGGAGAAAAGCCTGGAGAAGGGACGTATCCTGGCCGAAGAATTTGGAATACCGGCTGTGGATACGGATTACAGAACCTTTCTGGAACGGGAGGATATGGACACCGTTTATATTGGAATTGTCAATCAAATGCATTATGAATATGCAAAAAAGGCATTGGAGGCAGGAAAGCATGTGATTTGCGAGAAGCCTTTTACCGTGACAGCCGGGGAAGCAAAGGAACTGGCGGATCTGGCCGATGAAAAAGAACTTTTTTTGTGGGAGGCTTTTAAGATTCCCTATTCTCCTGTTTTTCAGGAGGTAAAGAGACATCTGGGAGAGATTGGAGCTGTGAAAATGGTACAGTGCAATTACTCCAGAATGTCCAGCAGGTACAGACAGTATGAGCAGGGGATTGTTCTTCCGGCTTTTGATCCGGCCTGCAGCGGAGGATGTCTGTATGATATTAATCTTTATAATCTCCATTTTGTGACCGGTTTGTTTGGGAAACCGGACCGGGTGGATTATTATGCAAATGCCGGGTTTAACGGAGTGGATACTTCAGGAACGGCGGTTTTAAAGTATGGAGATTTTCTGGGAATCTGCAGCGGGGCAAAGGATTCCTCCAGCCCCTGCGGGGCCATTATCCAGGGAACAGAGGGCTGGATTCAAATCGAAGGGCCTGTAAGCTCGGCTGTGCGGGCGGAGATTACAGTGAATGGAGAGCGCCGGGTTCTGGCGGAGGATCCGGCACCGGGAACATTGACAGGAGAAATGGCGGAATTTGCAGGTCAGCTTCACAGAAAGGACCGGAGTTCCTGCCGGGAAATGATGAAGCACACGGTTATGATGATGGAGGTTCTGGAGAATGCGGCAGGGCAGAGAGGGAGTCTTGCAGCAGCGGATTTTCTTACGGAACAGGAAAAAGAATGAACTTGTCACTGGAAATTTCCGGGGAAATGGAAGAAATCCCCACCTCTGAGGGTATTAAAAAATCACCAAGTCAGGATGATTTTTCGATACCCTCATTTTGTTTTTGAAATTATTTCTTAAAATACTGGGGGAAGATTGCTTCTCATAATAATATCCGGCTGAATCTGAATCAGATCTCGTTCTGGATAGTGTCCTACAGACAAATATTCAAAGAGAATGGATGCAGCCTCGTATGACTGCCTGGAAACTTTTTTGTCAATAGCTGCAGTCAGTACATGTTTTTTGAGATAATCCAGACTTTCCGGGAAGTTGTCATTTCCGATGATACGTATTTTGCCGGAAAGCCCATGCTTTTCAATAATCTGGCATGTTTTTATCGTGTGCCTGGCGCTGCTGGCATAGATTCCGTAGGGAATCTCAGATTTGCCGGAAAGAAAGGGCATAAGAAGCGCCTCAAGCTGTCCGGTATCAGAGCAGTAGGCTGTGCGCAGATGAATGGAAGGGCAGTATTGCTGCAGATAGCTTTCAAAACCCATCAGGTTGTGGTATTGATCAACCATGGCAGAAGAGCCAATCGGATTACCAGTCATCAGAAACATTCCTTGAAAATCCTGTGGGAGAAATGTGGTAAAAAGTTCTGCAGCCAGATTACCGGCCATTTCATCAAAGGCCTTCACACAGCAAAGACGGGAATGGGGATACAGATCAGAGCCGAGAATAATACAGGGAATTTTACTCTGATTGATTTTATCTACAAAATAGGAAGACTGGTTGGAATCAATACCCAGGGTAATCAGTCCGTCAATTTCATGGAGATGAGTTTGCGTAAACGATAAACCACCGATGAGGACGAGGAGGAACCATATCATGCATCAAAGAGGGGTAAAGAAAAAGGCAGTGAAGATACTGGCTGCAAGTCTGATTGTTTCGATGACTGTTCCCTCAGGTATAGCCTGGGCAGATATTTCTGATTATTCGGTACTTGAAAATATGCAGGAGATGTCAGAAACAGCAGATTTTGAAGCACTGAGAGAAAAGTGGAAGGTACTTCTGACAGGAGGGGATACACTGGCTGAAGCAGGAACTTTGGCAGAGGATTATGCAGCTTATGTGAATGAACTGGCTGGTCAGCACTGGAACAGCATGATTAAGCTGGGAGAGACTCAGACAGATGAAAGAACCTGTCTGTTTCCGGATCTTCCTTTGACAGATAAAAAAACAAAAACAGGTTCCAGTCAGATTACCCTGACCTTTGACCGTTTAAAAGCAATTGTTTTGGCTTATGAGACTCAGGGGTCTGACTATTATCAGAGAGAAGATGTAAAACGTGAAATTATTGCGGCATTGGATTTAATGATAAAAAACCATTATTCTTTGGAGTATGCCTGTGAAGGTACCGGTACCTCGGCAAATGGAGGAAGCTTTGGAAACTGGTATGACTGGAGAATCGGAACACCCAGACAGCTTTGCGACCTTTTGTTGATGATTAGTGACGAGCTGACAGCAGAGCAGATTGATCGTTATACGGCTCCGATCATGAAAAATAATAAAAAGGTAGATACAACAGGGGCAAACCGCACATGGATTGCCAATATCTTTATTCAGACAGGAATTCTCCGCGGAGAAGGAGAACTGATTGAAGCCGGAAAAGCGGGAGTAAAGGATGTATTTAAATATGTAACCTCAGGAGATGGATTCTATGAGGATGGTTCTTTTATTCAGCATGGAAATTATGCTTATACAGGAGGATACGGCAAGGCTCTTCTGTGTACCATGGCTCCCATGATGTATGTTCTTAATAATACGGAATATGAGATTTCCTATGAGAATCAGTGCGAACAGATTTTTTATGACATGATTTTTGAGGCGTATGAGCCATTGATCTATGGCGGACGTTTTATGGATATGGCAAGAGAGAGGGAGATATCACGAATCGCCAATCAGGACAGCATACCGGGACGTCAGGCAATACGTTCAATTATTATGCTTCTGGATGTGCTTCCTGCAGAACAGCAGGAGAGAGGATACCAGATGGTGAAGGAATGGCTCTCAGATGAAGAGGTTCTGGCTCAGGTGTGCATTGATCCTGTAGGTGGATATAATGAATACTATCTTCCGGCTGGTGTTATTCAAATGGCAGTGGATATTGTCAATTCTGATGTGGTTCCCAGAGGAAGTCTGATTCAGCATAAACGATATGGAGCAATGGATCGGATTGTCCATTTACGGGATAAGTTTGGATTTACGGTATCCATGTCCTCCAAGAGAATCAAAAATACAGAGGGAACCAATGATGAGGGGCTTCGCTTATGGCATATTGGAGACGGATTGACTTATCTGTACAACGATGACAAAACATATTACTCTGACAATTACTGGGCTACGGTAGATCATCAGAGACTTCCGGGAACTACGGTTAACCGCGTACCAGGGAGGGCTCCAAAAGAAGGATATGGAACTTTTAATCCCTATGATTTTGCGGGAGGAACTGATCTGGGAGAATATGGAATTGCAGGTATGGAGCTGCAGGGAGTAGGAACCTCAAAAAGAAACGGAGCTCACAGCAGAAAGTCCTGGTTTATGTTTGATGATGAGATTGTAGCTGTAGGTTCTGATATTCGTTCCACTCTTTCTGGCAGCCCGGTAGAGACAATCGTCGAAAATCGGAAATTGAACATGGATAAATCCAATGCGCTGACTGTAAACGGAGAACTTCAGGAATTTACGGACAATGGAGAGCCTCATGAGGAAACCAATCAGGTAATGAAAGTAACAACCGTTACAAAAGCATCAGGAAAGGATGTAAGAGTTAAAACTCCGGTTTCCCATAACGTGGAGAACGGACAGAAAATAACATTTACAGCCCGCATCAAAATGCCTGAAGCGAATAATTTCTTTGCACTGAAGCTTTATGGAAGCGCAGGAGAAAATGAGAAGAATCTTCTGTTCCTTTCTATGAGAAATGGTGCTATGGTTCCAAGAATTCGTGTAGACGGAAAAGATAAGGATGCCTACAGTACAGATGCTGCTCTTGCTGCCTCTGAGTGGCATGAGGTAAAGGCAGAGCTGGATTTGGGTGCTCAGACCTATAATTACTATTTCGACGGAAAACATATTACTCAGGGAACCAGTGTAGACAGCAGTACTGTAACAGCGGATCTGGAAAATGCAGCATTTTATCAGAGCTTTTCTCAGGAGGAACTGGCGGAACAGTCTCTGAAGCTTTCCGGCTTTGAGATTATGACACCGGGAAACGGCACAGGAACCATTCTTGTTGATGATATTTCTATTAGCTGTGGCGATACGGTACTGCTTCAGGAAAATTTTGAAGATGATCAGAGCGGTGCGCTGAGTGGGGAATGGACGGTAACGAAGAACGATCCGGCTGCCGAGGCAGGTGCAGAGATATATCTGGACACAGTAAAGGTTATTCCACAGGGAAGTGATGATTTTAACGGTCTTCATAAGGATACGGAATGGATTCATCTGGAAGGAAACACACAGGACAGCAGTGTGGGATATTATTTCCCGGGAAAAGCTGATATTCAGGGAAAGCGGGAAACAAGACTTGGCAACTGGAATCTGGTAAATATTTACGAGAAGTTCAGAGACGATGAAGAGCGGATGAACAGCTTTGCAACGTTCTGGTTTGATCATGGAGAAAAACCGGAAAAAGAGAAATATTCTTATGCAGTTCTTCCGGGAATGACTGCTGAGGAAACAGCTGCATATAATGGAAATCCGGATATTGAGATTATTATGCAGACAGAAGCCGTTCATGCAGTAAAAGAAAAGAATCTTGGAATTACGGGAATTAATTTCTTTGAACCAGGAACCTGCGGCGCTTTTTCCGTGACACAGCCAGAGTCTGTTATGATGCGGGAAAATGAGGACGGAACGGTAGAGATATCCTTTGCAGATCCTACTCAGACCCAGACCTCTCTGAGTCTTGCTGTGGCTCTTCCCATTATGGAAATTGTCAGCATGGATGAAGAAATGACTGCATCAGATGATTCCGGAATCATGGTATTTACTGCGAAATCGTCTAAGAGCGCCCGCGCACAGGCTGGAAGAAGCTGGAAGGTGACAGTGCGTTTAGGCGGCAATGACAATATGTTTGAAACGATGGAGCCGGGAGAGGTTCCGGAGTACTGGAAAACAAATAACGGAAAGGCTGTTGTGGCAGAAGGAAACGGAGGTCATGTATTAGACCTGACAGCATCTGGGCAGGGACTTATGACTGCTGAGACAGAGCTGACTTATCCGGAAGCAGGAGGCGCTGCCTTGAAATTCCAGTTTAAGCCGGAAAATGGAAAGGGAACGATATTCCTTGGAGATGGAGAAAAACGTATTCCTGTACTTACTTTCGGATCCGGGGAGGATTGGAAGCCGGGACAGTGGCATGACATAAAAATTAAGATTAATCCGGGAACAGGATGTTTCCAGATCATGGCAGATGGAGTTCTGTATGGTGAAATTCAGAAGTTTGAAGGAAGCCCTCAGGAAGCCCTGTCGCTGCTGACAGTAGAAATGGAAGACGGTTCCAAAGTGCAGCTAGACAATCTGATTGTCCGTGAAGCGGTGGTAACTCCGCCTTCAGTACCGAAAAATCTGACTTATACTACCTATGGAGATACTTTTGTGGAACTTCAATGGGATCCAGTAGAAAGTGAGAATCCAGTGTATTATATTTTATCTGTAAATGGAGAGGAACTGGAAACACAGGTTAATGGCAACACTTATCGAGTGGAAGGTCTGGAGCCGGAAGAGCTTTGTGAGATCATGGTATGCAGCACAGATAATGAGGACAATCGTTCTGCATGGAGCAGTCCTCTGAGCGTAAAGCTGTTGGAGAAACAGCAGCCGAGCCGGTATGTGATTAACTTTAATGGCTATAAAGCAGGAACAGTATCACAGCATGGATGGGCTTATGCAGGAAAGGATCCGAAAGGAAAAATTGAGGTGCTGAAAGCGCCGGAAGGAGAAAAGAGCCATGTTTCAGACAGCTTGATAACAGATCTGGAATATCAGAAGCATCAGACAGCATCTCCCTCTAATGCAGAGTACAAGGCAACAGCGTCTAATGCGGATTTCCAGAATACGGCAACTTCGTCTAATGCAGATTTCTTAGAGATAGCAACTTCTTCCAATGCCAAAGAGCAGATCGATCAGGCATTGTATGTATATTCCGGAACAGCAGGTTCAGGAATTGACAAAAATACAGCCTATGAGTTTGACAAACAAACGGAAGAACAGATTTATGAAATGGATATCTATCTGGACGAGAGCTCTCCTTATACGAATATCGCATTATGCGGTTCTAATGGAAAACAGGCTGTTACCATGATGATTTCAGACGGAGGCATTATTGGCTACAGAGCGGGCGATACACCTTCAAAAACAGTGGAGCTTTTAGAAGACAAAGTGGAAAAACAGTGGATTCACCTTGTGATTGCAGCAAATCCCAAGACACAGAGATTTTCTATTTCAGCCAATGGAACAGAAGTGGAAAATCTGAAGTTCCGGAATGCCGCTTCGGATATAAAAACCCTGAAAATCAACGCTCCAGGAGGCGGAACGGGAGGAATTTATGTAGATAATATTATTCTCCCTGCAAGTGCAGACTATGGAAAATGGACTGCGGCACAGTTGGATGAGGAACTTCCAGAGGAATTGGAAGTACCCTGTCATACAGCATTTGAGGATCTGGGGCTTCCGCAGAATGTGAATGTGGAAGTAATCAGCCCGGAAGGAGAGACCGACAGTATTTCTGTGCGTGTGAACTGGAATTCAAGAGATTATAATGGGGAAGAAAGCGGTTCCTATACAATTCATGGAACCCTGGCGCTTCCGGTAAACTATATTAATAAGGTTTCCGATTCTGATTTAAAAATTCGGGTGAGAGTTGAGAAGGAAATTCCTGTTTATCATGTAACCCTGGTTCAGAGCGCAGGAGGAACTATTGAGTCTGATGCTCTGGAGGCGGAAGAGGGAACAGAGATTGCCTTGTCAGCACAGCCGGATGAAGGCTACGAACTTGCTTACTGGCTGATTAACGGAAAAAGAAAGGGAGAAAAAGAGGAGGTTTATACAATAGAGCTGACCGAAGATCTGGTTGTATCTGCAGTCTTTGAAGCAAAGGATATTGAACCGGAAATTACATATTATCGGGTAGAGATTCCGGAGAAGGTCGCTGGCGGTCGACTTCATGTAAATTCTGCTTATGCTAGGGAAGGAACAGAGATCGTTGTAACTGTGCTGCCAGATGAGGGATATGTGTTAAGGCAGTTAAAAGTAGACGGCAGAATTGTGGAAGTGGATGAAAATAATCAGTATGTCTTTGTTTTGGAGGGAAATACAAGAATCAGTGTTTCCTTTAAGAAAGAGGATAGTGGCTCCACAGATCAGGATGGCTCAGGCCATAGTAGCAGAGATGACAGACATGATGATGGCAGCAGTCAGACAACAGCAGCGCCAGAGGCAGCTTATGCTGATCATGGCACATGGAAAATGACAGACGCCAGATGGCAGTTCTGTCTGGATGACAGCAACTATGTAAAGGGACGCTGGGCATGTATTCTCAACAACGGCGGTTATTATTGGTATCATTTTGATGCAGATGGATTTATGGAAACAGGCTGGCTGACAATTAATGGGCAGACCTTCTATCTTTCAAATGCTTCTGATCATACTATTGGCCGGATGGCGACGGGATGGCAGCAGATTGACGGAAAGTGGTACTGGTTCCAGACTGTATCAGATGGAAATAAGGGTGTGCTTTTGAAAAATGGAGTAACACCAGATGGTTTTCAGGTAGGGGAAGACGGAGCTTGGAAGTAGGATCCGGCTGGCAGTATATTTAAATATTTGGAGGGGTTTCGGGAAATAGATAACCTCAAACAGGGGGGATTGTGACGGGACCAGTCACAATCTCCCCTGAAATTTTTTCCTTTATTATTCTCTTGAATTATTAGGAATTAAAAATCGGATTTATCCGACAGGCCCCTTTTTAAGAGTGTTACGCTAATAATTTTCCTTCCAGATAAGAATAGCGAAGATATTCTGGATTTTGATAATACACATTGGAATTAAAGTCTGAAATTTCTTCTGATATGAAAGAAGAAAAAACATCTAATATACCTTGTGCCGGATCTTCAGGAGAGGTATCCAAAACCAGCCTCTTATATACAGCTCCAATGGAAGTAAAGGAGGGAATGGTATATCTGCATTCAGCTTCAGAATCAAACTTCCCCATTTGAATGTTGTAATCCTCAATCAGTTCATCGGATACCTGTTCAAAGGACAGACAATGGTTAACTTCAGCAGCATACAACTGATGTTCAATATTTTCTTTAGAAAAATATCCAATTACTGTTTTGCGATGGTTTTTTGATTTTCTGGAAATATATTCGATCAGGCTACAAACATAATAGATATTATTTTCTTCTCGTTCTGTCATAGATAGTTTCACTCCCTTCAAAGGTTAAACACCTCAATGCATTTACAGTATGAAAACTAATTTGATGGGTGGGATGTTTAAATTTTGCGTACTCCCAGAATATAGTTCGAGATATTTTTTCGTCTAAGAAGTCATTTACAAAATCCCAAATTGTATCATCCGCCATGGGTCCTTCCACAATGTCATACGAATGAGGGATTCCAGCACGACATTGTGCTATAAAATCAAGCCATTTATCTGACATTTCTGGAAAGTGGCATATATTTAAACTGGGATTGATAATATACGAATATTTATTGATAATCCCTGGCTTATCTTTTCGGCTCGCCCAGCGGTATGCTTGGTTATAATTATTGGTACAATAGAATCCAAAAGAGAAATCCTTATTGTATTTTGTTAACCTAATTTCTGGATATTCTACTATTTCCTGACTTCCGTGATACAGGATGATGGAAGACATTTCTTCACCTTCTTATTTTTCTTTAAGTTTAACATATCTAGCACGAGTATACAACTGATACCTGTTCGAAGTTTTTGAAGGCCTCTAAAAGGAAGTTTGGGAAGTCGGCATGAAAAAGATATACTGAAAAATAAAAGAAACATCCAAATCTTCGGGCGTCAGAGCGGAAAGTTCTGTTGCCCTTTTTCATTTTATCGGAAATTGCGTTCTATGAAACAAAAACGCTCTACAAGGATTGCCGTATTTTGTGACACTTTGTTTCTTATGTCTGCTGCGGGAATGTGTCGAAAGACTTCTTTGTTTGTTCTAGTTTATGAAATGTGAAAAATCCTCTCAGTACAATATAGTTTGAAAATGAAAAATTCCCGTCAATTGAGAAGAAGAAACGGCTTAGGGTCTGTGATACAGTAGAATTACAGACAAATCACATGTATACATGAGGAAATTGTAGGAAACACTGGAAGATTTCATGAAAAATCCGGAATTTTGTGAAATCATTTCATAAGAAAAAAGGGGAAAACAAAGATGAAAAATTGGAAAAAATCGCTTGGAATTGCAGCAACCTGTGCTGGAATTCTGATTGTAGGAGCAACATTTTTTTCAGTAGCAGGGGGGTCAGACAGCGATGTTTTAGAGCTTCGTCTGGCTCATAACCAGGCAGAAGGCTCTGAAATTGCAGATTCCATTGCAAAGATTTCTGAGTTTGCAGCAGAGGATCCCAGCCAGAAGCTGAAGGTTTCCATCTACGCCAGCGGTGTACTGGGAACAGAGAAGGAAGAGATTGAGATGGTAAAGGCCGGAGTACTGGATATGGCAAAGGTCAGCTCCAACACTCTGGGACAGTTTAAGGATGAGTATTCTATTTTTGCCATTCCCTATCTGTTTCAGAGCCAGCAGCACTATTATGATGCCTGTGAGCAGAGTGAGAAGGTAAAGGAACTGTTTACTTCCACAGAGGAGGACGGTTATATTGCTATCGGATATTATGCCAACGGTTCCCGTAACTTTTATCTGAAGGAGGACGTGGCCTGTACGGATCCTTCAGTGCTGAAAGGAAAGAAAATCCGTTCCATGCCCAGCTCCACTTCCATGGATATGATTGAACTGATGGGCGGCTCACCGGTTCCCATGGCGAGCGGAGAAACCTACAGTTCTCTTCAGCAGGGAATTGTAGACGGCGCAGAAAATACAGAGCTGGCGCTGACCGTAGACGGACATCAGGATCTGGTAAAATCCTATACCTATACCGAGCATCAGTACTCACCGGATATTTATATCATCAGCACCAAGACCTGGAATAAAATGACTCCGGAGCAGCAGGAATATCTGAAAGAAGCCATTCAGAAGGCCAATGACAATTTTAAAAATCTTTATAACGGCATGATGGCAGAAGCCATGGAAGAGGCAGAAAGCCATGGTGTTCATGTTTACCGGGATATTGACAAAACTGCATTTATTGAGGCAGTACAGCCGGTGCATGAAGAGTTCTGTGCAAAGGGAGAAACCTATGAGGAACTGTATGATGATATTCAGAAGTATGCTGAATAAGGAGGTACGGAATGAAGACGTTAAATAAAATTCTGGAGACAGTGCTGGGGCTTTTAGTGGCTGTCATGGTGCTTGGATGTATCTGGCAGGTCATTACCCGGTTTGTGTTAAACAATCCCAGTAAATATACGGAAGAGCTGCTGCGTTATCTGCTGATTTGGACCACTATGCTGGGAGTGCCGTATGCTTATGGAAAGGACAAGCATCTGTCCATTAATATTGCGGTGAAGTATTTTTCACCGAAGGGAAAAGTGCTGACCAGTATCTTTATCGAAACATTGATTTTAGTAATCAGCATCTTTGTAATGATTGCAGGCGGCTGGATGGTAACCATGAACTCTGCAGGACAGATTTCACCGGCCATGCATATGCCGATGCAGATTTATTATGCAGGTATACCGATCAGCGGTGTTCTGATGGTGTGCTATGGAATTGACCGTTTGAGAAATTCTCTGAAACAGTGGAAGGAGGCAAAATAAATGGAAATTCAGGCAGCGATTGTTCTTGTTCTTGTGTTTTTTATGCTGCTGGCCTTTAGTGTGCCGGTATCATTCAGCATTATCAGTGCGGCTCTTGTAACCATTATTATGTTTCTGTCTCCCGGCTTTGGAATGTTTATTTCCGCGCAGAAGCTGGTAGGCGGTATTGACAGCTTTTCTTTGCTGGCTGTTCCCTTCTTTATCCTGGCAGGTCTTTTGATGAGCAGCGGCGGTATTGCAAAGCGTTTGATTAACCTGGCGCTTCTGTTCCTGGGACGTGTTCCCGGTTCCCTGGCGCTGACCAATGTGGCAGGAAACGCTATGTTCGGTTCTATTTCCGGTTCCGGTATTGCAGCAGCAACTGCAATCGGCGGCGTTATGAACCCGCTGGAGAAGGAACACGGCTACGATGAATGTTATTCTGCAGCAGTTAATATTGCATCTGCACCGGTGGGACAGCTGATTCCTCCGACTACAGCTCCGATTATTTATTCTACGGCAGCAGGCGGAATTTCCGTATCTGCCCTGCTGATGGCAGGATGGATTCCCGGAATTTTATGGGCAGTTCTGTGCATGGGTGTTGCCATGGTTTATGGTAAAAAGCATGGCTATGTTGTAAAGGGAGAGGCAATTACCGCTTCCGGAGTGATGAAAACCGTGTGGGAGGCTCTGCCCAGCCTGTTTCTGATTGTAATTATTATCGGAGGAATCCTGTCCGGCTACTTCACCCCCACAGAGGCTTCCGGCGTGGCAGTTATTTATGCATTTATTCTTTCTGTATTTATTTACCGTAGCATTAAGCCGTCTCAGATTATGGGAATTCTGACAGATACCGCAGTGATGACTACCATTGTTATGCTGATTATCGGCGCATCCTCTGTACTGAGCTTTGTGCTGTCCTTTACCGGTCTTCCCCAGGCAATCAGCACCCTGCTGCTGGGTGTTTCCGAAAATAAGATTGTCATTCTGCTGATTATTAACCTGATTCTGCTGATTGTAGGTACCTTTATGGATATGGCTCCGGCCCTTCTGATTTTCACACCGATTTTCCTTCCGGTTGTGACTGCTCTGGGTATGAGCCCGGTTCATTTCGGAATCATGATGATTATGAACCTGGCAATCGGTACCATTACTCCTCCTGTAGGAAGCGTTCTGTTTGTAGGCTGCAGTGTGGCCCACCTTCCGGTAGAGGATGTTATGAAGCATCTGATTCCTTATTTTGTGGTGATTGTGGCAGGACTGATGTTAGTAACCTTTATCCCGGCATTGTCCATGTGGCTTCCGGGTGTCCTGAATCTGCTGTAGGCAGATAAGAAAAAAGAAAACCCCGGAATCGGGATTTACCAATCCTGATTTCCGGGGAAAGAGTCGGAGGAGCCGTCCTGAAGTTCTTCCGGATGATATTCATACTCCGGCTTGTTTGTATAAGTCACCGTATTCAGGGTTTTGCGGTATTTCAAAGGAGACAGCGTCATATAGTGCTTAAACATTCTTTCAAAGTAGGTCAGGCTTTCGTAGCCGAGGCGATGAGAGATTTCCGATATGCTCAGGTCTGTTTCCTCCAGATACCGCTTGGCCTTGCGGATCCGGTGAATATTGGTGTATTCACTGATGGTATATCCGGTAACTTCCTTGAAAATGCGGCAGATGTAGGATTTGCTCAGGAAAAATTCCTCAGACAGTTCCTCTAAGGAAATGGGACGCTCGCAGTTTTCCGTCAGATAATCAGCGATTTTGTAGGCTGCCCGGTATTTGGGCGTATCGGATTCATTGGGAGTTTCCTGGTGCTGCATCCGCACAAACTCCATCATTTTAAAGAGCCAGGAAAGAATGTCCAGATCAATGCCGGTGCGGTAGTTGCGTTTCCTTTCTGTCAGCGCGTGACGAATACTGCGGAAGAGAGCAAGAATCAGGGCCTGCTGTTCCCGATCCAGGTGATAGATACCGTAATAGTCATCAAAAAACTGGACCAGATGAAGGGACGGAAGCATGGCGTCATAGGATTCCATTTTCTCTCTGGTAATATAAAGAATAATCCGGTTATGTCCGTCATTGGAACCGGTAACAGAGCGGGTCATATGGATGAGATTGGAATTTACCAGAATCAGATCTCCGGCACGGGCAATATATTCCCGGTTGTTGAAAAAGAAAACACGTTCCCCCTCAATAATATAAAAAATTTCATACTGTGTATGAAAGTGTTTCACCCGCATATCGAATTTTCCATAACGTACCATCTGCTCTAAGGAGATGCCGTCCGTTTCACCGTAATAAGTAACTTTTTCCATAATACACAGATTTCACATAAAAGGTCAGGGCAGTGCCCTGAAACAACAGATACATAAAAAGTATATAATAATCAGATTGAAAAATCCAGAGAAGGAGGAAAAAAATGAAAGGAATTAATCAGGCAGAACTTGAGAAAAAACTGGATCTTGTGATTCAGAAGCTGATGAATCTGGGCGGTCCGGAGGATGAAAAGGAGCTGGAGGCAGGCGGAGAGAAAATCGGATTTTTCCGCAGAGATTTTGGTATTAAAGAGTGGGACTGGCCCCAGGGAATAGGCCTGTACGGTCTGTTAAAGATCATGAAGGTAAAGAAGAATCAGGAGTACCGGGACTTCCTGTATCACTGGTTTGAGGACAACATCCGGGAGGGTCTGCCTTCCAAAAATATCAATACAACCACCCCTCTTCTGACGCTGGCAGAGTTTAACGAGGAGTGTAAAAATCCGGAATTTGAGAAGCTGTGCCTGAAGTGGGCAGACTGGCTGATGAACTGCCTGCCCCGGACGAAAGAGGGCGGTTTCCAGCATGTGACCAGCGCCAACGGCGATCGCCAGGGTGTCCGTCTCAATGAAAGCGAGATGTGGATTGATACGTTGTTTATGACTGTGCTGTTTTTAAACCGCATGGGCCAGAAATACAACCGTCAGGACTGGATTGACGAGTCCATTCATCAGGTTCTGATGCACATTAAATATCTCTGCGATAAGGAAACTGGACTGTTTTATCATGGCTGGACTTTTAATGAGAGAAATAATTTCGGAGGCATTTTCTGGTGCCGCGGAAACAGCTGGTTTACCCTTGGAATTCTGGACTACATTGATATGTTTAACGGAACCATGAATGCCGGCCTGAAGACCTTTATTGTAGATACCTACAAAGCCCAGGTAAGCAAATTAAAGGAGCTGCAGGATAAGAAAACAGGCCTGTGGCATACGGTTTTAACCGATCCGGACAGCTATGTGGAAACCTCGGGAACAGCTGCCATTACTGCCGGAATTTTAAAGGGAATCCGTTATGGAATTCTGGATGATTCTTATCTGCCCTGTGCAGCTGCAGCAATCCGCGGAATTCTCAATCAGATTGCCGAGGACGGAACTGTGCTTCAGGTATCCGGAGGAACAGGAATGGGATATAATGCAGAGCACTACAAAAATATTCTGATTGCACCTATGGCTTACGGTCAGTCTCTGACGATTCTGGCTCTGGCAGAAGCTCTGGGAATGTAAAAAGGAGAATTGTGATGAAAATAGGGGTACGCGCCCATGATTTTGGCCGGAGAGAGATTGGGGAGATGGCCGGGCTGCTTCATGATGAGGAGTATGAGGCAGCTCAGCTGGCTCTTCCCAAGGCCTTTATGGGCATAGAAAGCTATGACGATATTACTCCGGAAAAGCTGGAGCAGATCCGGACATCCTTTGAAAAGCAGAATATCGATATTGCAGTTTTTGGCTGCTATATGGATTTGGGCAATCCGGATGAAAATGTTCGCCGGTATGCTGTGGATACGCTGAAGAAAAGCATGACCTGGGCAAAGGAGCTGGGAGCTCATGTGGTAGGAACGGAGACGGCCTATCCCCGTCTGAACTGGGAACTGCGCCAGCAGTGGAAACCGTTTATGATGGACAGCATTCTCCGGGTGATGGAGGAGGCTGTCCGGGTAGATATGCCTCTGGCTATTGAGCCGGTCTGGTGGCATCCTCTGGAGGATCTGGAAACTACCATGGAGGTACTGGAAAAGGTCGGGGATGCAGCTCATCTCAGAATGATTTTTGATGCCTCCAATCTGCTGAAGCATCCGGAAACAACAGATCAGGATGCCTGCTGGACCAGGTGGCTGGATGCTGTGGGAGATGTTATTGATGTAATGCATATTAAGGATTTCAGCCTGGATCGGAGGAAAATCTATCAGCCGGAGGCCCTGGGCGCCGGCGTGATGGATTATACCGCCATCAGCAGATGGCTGGAAAAGCAGGAGAGGGAAATCTATCTTTTAAGAGAAGAGATGAACCTGCTGTTTGCAAAAGAGGACATTGCCTTTATGAGGAGTCTGGGAGGCCCTGGCTTTTCCGGTAAGCACCGGGAGTAAGGCCGACAGATTTCCGGAAAAGACGGTGGAAATAACTGAAGTTATCATAGCCTACGGCAAGGCTGATATCGGTGACTGACAAAGCGGTGGTGCGCAGGAGAAAACAGGCCTGCTCCAGCCGCTTTTTTTGAACCAGATCCGTGTAGGTATAGCCGGAAAGCTTCAGAATCGTTTTGGAAAGCCAGGTGAATTCGCAGTTTAAATGGTTGGACAGGGCAGTAAGAGAACCGTCCCTGTAGTGCTCCTCCACATACTGAAGAACATTCATTAACAGCTCCTGCTCAAAGGAATTCTGGCCGGTCTGTATTTTGTCCATGTGGTTTAAAAGCTGAAGGAACAAAAGCCCCATGGTAATCTGGTTCATAAGCCGTTTATTCTGGAGATCATGGGTAATGGTCCAGACAAGATTTTCTACCAGATTCTGCACAGGAAGAATCCTGGATACCTGGAAATGAAGATAGGAAAGAGGGGAATCTGCAGACTGAAGACACCCGGTAACAAAGTCCCGGAGCATACTGGGCTCGGACCCGAGCATAGCCAGAGTCTGATCAAAAAATTCAGGAAGAATAATAAAATTTACGGCAATATCTTCAGCAGAGGCAGGCAGGATTTCCTGGGTGGCGTGCTGGTTTAAAATCAGCAGCTCCCCGGTGCGCAGGACGATTTTTGAACCGTTGATCACATGAATCGTCTGACCGGAGCACATATAGATCATCTCCACATAATTGTGGGTGTGTCTGGGAAAATGGACAAAACGGGTATGGGGACGAACCTGAATCAGCTTCCCCTTCTGAAGCATTTTGCCGCTGTCAATGACAAAGGCTGGGGAGTCGGAGTAAATGGCGGGATCAATGGAAGGATCCCCGTCTAAGATATGCTGTTCTTCTTCTGTAATCCGGCTTAATTCACGGATCAGCTGCTGATTCATAATCAATCCTCCTTCCGGCTGTGGAAATGTGTCAGAGGGCCTGTATGCCTGCAGGCCGGCTTCTTTCTTAAATCATACCATATTTTTTATGATTTGCAAATAAGGACAGATCTTTCATCAAACGGTGTGCTTTCGGGAACCGGGAATTTTTCTTAAAATAAGGGTAAGAAATCAAAAGGGCGGCAGAAAGAAGGGCTGCCCTGAAAAGCTGCAAATGGGGATAGAAGTCATAAAGCATATAAGAGGAGGGGCAACATGAATCCATATTTTCTTGCCGTTGATATCGGAGCGTCCAGCGGAAGACATATGCTGGGCCATCTGGAAAAGGGACGGCTGGTACTTGAAGAGATTTACCGTTTTGAAAACGGAATGAAGCAGACGAAAGAGGGACTGTGCTGGGATATTCCGGCGCTGTTTCAGGAAATCAAGACAGGAATCCGGCGCTGCGGAGAGCTTGGAAAGATTCCTGTTTCCATGGGAATTGATACCTGGGCGGTCGATTATGTGCTGCTGGATGAACAGGACCGGATCCTGGGGGATACCTTCGGATACCGGGATGGCCGTACTGAGGGAATGGATGAGGAGGTTTACCGTCTGATTCCGGAAAAGGAGCTGTATCAGAGAACAGGAATTCAGAAGCAGATTTTTAATACCGTATTTCAGTTAATGGCAGTAAAAAAGACCCATCCGGAATATCTGGAGCAGGCCAGAACCTTTCTGATGCTGCCGGATTATTTCCATTTTCTGCTGACTGGAGAGAAGCGTTCCGAGTATACCAATGCCACCAGCACCCAGCTGGTGAATGCAGAAACAAAGGACTGGGATGATGAGATCATAAGCCGTCTTGGCTATCCCAGAGAGATGTTTCTTCCTTTGAGCCAGCCGGGGACTCTGGTGGGAACTTTTACAAAGGAAATTGAGGACGAGGTGGGCTTTTCCTGTCAGGTTGTCCTTCCGGCTACTCACGATACGGCCTCTGCTGTTATGGCGGTTCCCTGTCAGGAGGATCACTGCCTGTATATCAGCTCCGGAACCTGGTCTTTAATGGGAACGGAAAACAAAAAGGCCATCTGCACAGAGGAAAGCCGGCAGAAGAATTTTACCAACGAGGGCGGATATGATTTCCGGTACCGGTATCTGAAAAATATTATGGGACTGTGGATGATTCAGTCTGTCCGCCATGAGGAAAAGGATCAGTATTCCTTTGCTCAGCTTTGCGAAATGGCGGATGAATGCAGTGATTTTCCGTCCCGTGTGCTTGTCAATGCACCGGAATTTCTGGCGCCGGAAAGTATGACAGAGGCTGTGCGCAGGTACTGTGAAAAAACAGGCCAGAGGGTTCCTGAAACAACGGGAGAACTGGCGGCCGTTATCTATCAGAGTCTGGCGAAATGCTATGGGGAGACCGTCGGAGAGATTGAGCAGCTGACGGGAGAGCATTACGATACCATTCACATTGTAGGCGGCGGAGCCAATGCCGGTTATTTAAACAGACTGACTGCAATGCAGGCAGGACGGCGGGTGCTGGCAGGGCCATCTGAGGCAACGGCAATCGGAAATCTGATGGCTCAGATGATAGGAAAGGGAGAGTTTGAAGGACTGATGCAGGCAAGAGCCTGTGTGGCAGAATCCTTCCCGATTTGTGAGTATACAAAGGGCTGAAGAAGCAGGATTCAGGGAACTGAAAATATAAGAAAAAGAAGCATGCCATATGGAAAAAGGAAGCATGTGAAAGGAGATAAGTATGAATCATTATGAAGCAGCCAGAGAAAAATACAGCCTGGCAGGTGTGGACACAGAGGCAGTCATTGAGAAAATGATGAAGATTCCCGTATCTCTTCATTGCTGGCAGGGCGATGATGTAAAGGGCTTTGATCAGGACGGTCCTCTGACAGGAGGCATTCAGACAACAGGAAACTATCCGGGAAAGGCAAGAACTCCGGAGGAGCTGATGGCAGATATGGAGCAGGCGCTGAGCCTGATGCCGGGAAAAAAGAAGCTGAACCTTCATGCCAGCTATGCTGTTTTTGAGCCGGGCCAGGAGGTGGATCGCGACAAACTGGAGCCGAAGCATTTTGAAAAATGGGTAGAGTTTGCCAAAAAGCATGAGATGGGCATTGATTTTAACCCCACCTTTTTCTCCCACCCGAAGGTTAAGGACGGCCTGACTTTAAGCAGCCCGGATGAGGAAACGAGAAAATTCTGGATTGAGCACGGCAAGGCATGTATCCGCATTTCCGAGTATTTTGCAAAAGAAACAGGAGTTCCCTGCGTAATGAATATCTGGACCGGAGACGGATACAAGGATATTCCTGCAGACAGAATGGGACCGAGAATGCGTTATAAGGATTCCATTGAGCAGATTCTGTCCCAGCCGTTTGATAAAAATCTGGTAAAGCCCTGTGTAGAATCCAAGGTATTCGGCATTGGCGTAGAGTCCTATACTGCCGGTTCTGCAGAGTTTGCATTAAGCTTTGCCGCAACCCATGACGGTGTGCTTCCGCTGATGGATAACGGTCATTATCATCCCACAGAAATGGTGTCTGACAAGATCCCGGCTCTGCTGTGCTTCTTCCCGGAAATTGCGCTTCATGTAACAAGACCGGTTCGCTGGGACAGTGATCACGTTGTTCTTTACGATGATGAAACAAGAGAGATTGCCAAGGAGATTGTCCGCAGCGATGCTCTGGATCGGGTATATATTGCACTGGATTATTTTGATGCCAGCATTAACCGGATTTCCGCATGGGCAGTCGGCTTCCGCAGCTTCCAGAAGGCCCTTCTTTCTGCCCTGTGCACTCCCTATGCAGAGCTTCGCAGACTGCAGGAGGAGAACCGTATGACAGAGCTGATGGTAATGCAGGAGAATCTGAAAATGTATCCGCTGGGAGAGGTCTGGGACGAATACTGCCGCCGCTGCGAGACAGCTGCAGACAGCCAGCTGTTTGAAGAAATTGAGAAGTACGAAAAGAATGTACTGTCTTTACGGAAATAGTCAGACGGGAACAGCAGAAAGCAGAGACAGAAGAAAATAAACATAAAAGAAAACAGAAAGTGGAACCCCGGACAGAAAGGGAGAAGGAGGAAATAACAATCATGAAGTTTTTAGATGCAGAGTTTGTACAGGGATTTATCCGTATGGCAAATGACGGATGGGAGCAGGGATGGCATGAGAGAAACGGCGGCAACCTGTCTTACCGCGTAAAGCCGGAGGAGGCAGACAGTGTCAGAGAGAATTTTCATCCCGGACAGTGGCAGCCGATTGGCACCTCGGTACCCGGACTGGCCGGAGAATATTTCCTTGTAACAGGAAGCGGAAAATATTTCAGAAACGTGATCATTAACCCGGAAGATTCCATCTGCATGATTGAAGTGGATGAAAAGGGAGAATCCTACCGGATTGTCTGGGGACTGAAAAACGGCGGACGGCCCACCAGCGAGCTGCCCTCTCATCTGATGAACCATGAGGTGAAAAAGCAGGCAACTGACGGAAAATACCGCGTTATTTACCATGCTCATACAACCAATGTGATTGCTCTGACCTTTGTTCTGCCTCTGACTGACGAGGTATTTACCAGAGAGCTTTGGGAAATGGCAACCGAGTGTCCTGTGGTTTTCCCGGATGGAATCGGCGTAGTTCCCTGGATGGTTCCAGGCGGACGGGACATTGCTGTTGCTACCAGTGAACTGATGAAAAAATATGATGTGGCAATCTGGGCTCATCATGGAATGTTTGCAGCAGGAGAGGACTTTGATCTGACCTTCGGACTGATGCATACGGTAGAAAAATCTGCTGAGATTCTGGTGAAAATGCTGTCTATGCAGCCCAATAAGCTTCAGACAATCACACCTCAGAATTTCCGGGATCTGGCAAAGGATTTCCGAGTAACTCTGCCGGAAAAATTCCTGTATGAGAAATAAGAGGTGACGAAAAATGGTAAGAAAAGGATTTAAAATGTTTCTTTATCCCGGTATGGAAGAGGAGTATGAGAAGCGCCACAATCAGCTCTGGCCGGAAATGCGGGATATGATTCACGAATACGGCGGACACAATTATTCCATTTATCTGGATCGGGAAACTCATGTGCTGTACGGATATCTGGAGGTAGAGGACGAGGCCAGATGGGCTGCCTCTGCTGACACGGCAATTAACCGGAAGTGGTGGGATTTTATGGCTGATATTATGGAAACCAATCCGGACAACAGTCCTGTCTGTGTGGATTTAAGCCCGGTATTTCATCTGGACTAAGGAAATACTGGACAGATTCCCTTTTTGGTGTTATTCTTTAGAAGAATAAATATGCGTAGATATGGGAGCTTGTAAGAGCAGGCTGAGAGGAAGTAATCGAACTTCGACCGATTGTACCTGATTTGGGTAATGCCAACGTAGGGATTTGATGCTGGATACAGAATGCAGACCGTTGACAGACCGGCTTCGGGATGCGAAAATGCATTCTGACCGGCTTGAAAAAAGAGAGAAAGCGGCGTTTTTTGTAAGCGTAAAGGCCTTACAGAAAACGCCGTTTTTTTGTTCTATATTCAAAGGCTTATTCTGAAGATGCAGCCCCTTTCAGGACGCGTAAAAAGGAGGAAATCTATGAGAGAATACACAACACAGATGGACGCTGCAAGAAAGGGAATTATTACAAAAGAAATGGAAGCAGCAGCGAAAACAGAGCAGATGGCGCCAGAGGAGCTGAGAGCTCTGATTGCAGAGGGAAAGGCGATTATTCCCTGCAATAAGCTGCATACAAGCATTGTTCCCAATGCTATCGGTTCCATGCTGAAAACAAAAATCAACGTAAATCTCGGCACCTCCAGAGACTGGAAGGACATTGATATGGAGTTGGAAAAGGTAAGGGATGCGGTGAATATGGGGGCAGAATCCATTATGGATCTCAGCTCCTTCGGTGATACGCAGAAGTTCCGCAGAAAGCTGACAGCAGAGTGTCCTGCCATGATTGGAACCGTTCCGATTTATGATGCAGTGGTTTATTATCATAAGCCGCTGAAAGAAATTACCTCCGAGGAATGGATTAAGATTGTGGAAATGCATGCTCAGGACGGTGTGGATTTTATGACCATCCATGTGGGAATCAACCGGAATACGGCAAAGCGTTTTAAGGATGCAAAGCGTCTGACCAACATTGTTTCCCGCGGCGGTTCTATTATTTTTGCATGGATGGAAATGACGGGAGAGGAGAATCCTTTCTACGAGCACTATGAGAGAATTCTCGATATCTGCAGAGAGTATGACGTAACCCTGAGTCTGGGAGATGCATGCCGTCCGGGATGTCTGGAGGATGCCTCCGATATTTCCCAGATGGAGGAGCTGATTACGCTGGCTGAGCTGACAAGACGGGCCTGGGAAAAGGATGTACAGGTTATGATTGAGGGTCCGGGACATATGCCTCTGGATCAGATTGCTGCCAATATGAAGATTCAGCAGACTGTCTGCAAGGGCGCGCCCTTCTATGTACTGGGACCTCTGGTAACTGATATTGCGCCCGGATATGATCATATTACAGCAGCGATCGGCGGCGCGATTGCAGCGGCAGCAGGCGCTTCCTTCCTCTGCTATGTAACTCCGGCAGAGCATCTTCGCCTTCCTGATGTCAACGATGTGAAGGAGGGAATCATTGCATCGAAAATCGCAGCCCATGCGGCAGATATTGCCAAGGGAATCAAGGGAGCCAGAGAGTGGGACAAGGCTATGAGTACGGCGCGGAAGAAGCTGGACTGGGAGGAAATGTTCCGGCTTTCCATTGATCCGGAAAAGGCAAGAGCTTACCGGGCATCTGCAAAACCGGAAAAAGAGGACACCTGTTCTATGTGCGGAAATTTCTGTGCAGTGAAAAACATGAACAGAATTCTGGACGGAGAGATTGTTAATATTTATGATGAATAATGGATTTTCAGCCTGGAAGAGCGGAAAATCTGAATGAAAGACGGAGAGAAGATATGAAGCTGGATTTGAGGGTGTATGCAGTAACGGATCGGACCTGGACCGGGGAAAAAACTCTGGCCTGTCAGCTGGAGGAGGCTTTGCAGGCGGGAGTAACTCTGGTTCAGTTAAGAGAAAAAGAAATGGATGACAATGCATTTTTAGAGGAGGCAAGGCAGATAAAGGCCCTGACAGATTCCTACGGGGTTCCTCTGATTATTAATGATAATGTGAAGGTAGCTCTGGACTGTGATGCAGCAGGAGTCCACATTGGTCAGGATGATATGGATGCAGCGGATGTGCGCCGTCTTCTGGGACCGGAGAAGATTCTGGGCGTAACTGCGAAGACAGTGGAGCAGGCCAGAAGGGCGGAGAAGGCCGGGGCTGACTACCTTGGATCCGGCGCCGTCTTCGGCTCCTCCACAAAGAGGGAGGCCCTTCCTATGACTATGGAAAGGCTGAAGGAGATCACTGCTTCTGTATCGATTCCTGTAGTGGCAATCGGAGGAATTCACAGGGGAAATATCCGTCAGCTGAAGGGAACCGGCATTGCAGGAGCTGCGGTTGTATCCGGAATTTTCGGAGCAGAGGATATTAAAAAAGCAACAGCGGAGCTGAGAATTGCAGTAGAGGAAATTCTCGCAGAGGATAAAAATACGGGGAAGACAGCGGAATAAAGGAGGAAGTGATATGACCAGAAAAACCGTGCTGACCATCGCCGGTTCAGACTCCAGCGGAGGAGCCGGAATTCAGGCGGATTTAAAAACCATGACGGCTCTGGGACTTTACGGAATGAGCGTTATTACAGCGCTGACAGCGCAGAATACCATGGGTGTGGCCGGGATTTTTGATGTAGATCCGGAATTTACAGCCAGTCAGATGGACTGTGTTTTTCAGGATATTTTTCCGGATGCAGTCAAAATCGGAATGGTTTCCCAGAAGGAAATGATAGGAGTAATCGGGGATAAGCTGGAAGAATATCAGGCAAAAAATATTGTTCTGGATCCGGTTATGGTGTCTACCAGCGGAAGCCGGCTTCTGGCGGAGGATGCCATGGATGCTCTGGCAGGCAGACTGCTTCCTCTGGCGGCTGTTATGACGCCGAACATTCCGGAGGCAGAGATTCTCTGGGGAAAAAGCATTAAAAACGAAAAGCAGATGGAGGAGGCTGCCAGAGGAATCGGAGAAAAATACGGCGGCGCTGTTCTTGTAAAGGGAGGTCATCAGGTGGCAGAGGCCAATGATGTGCTTTATCAGAATGGAAAGCTTATCTGGTTCAGAGAAAAGCGCATTGACAGCACGAATACACATGGAACAGGCTGTACCCTTTCCAGCGCGATTGCATGCGGGCTTGCCATGGGAAAAAGTGTTGAGGAAAGTGTCCGCGCAGCAAAAACATATCTGACAGGAGCGCTGGCGTCCGGGCTTGATCTGGGAAAAGGAAATGGGCCTCTGGATCATTGCTTTATGGTAGATTCTGAGGTATACTCATAGATAGATTGAAAAATCGGAGGTCTTGATATGAGTGAAAAATATGTAGTGGACAGCCTGGGGGACAAGTGTCCTGTCCCGGTTGTAAAAGCGAAAAAGGCTTTGGACAAAGCCCTGCCGGGAGACGTGATTGAGGTTCACGTAGACAATGATATTGCCGTTCAGAATCTGCGGAAGCTGGCATCCAATATGCAGTGCGGCTCTGTGGACAGACAGCTGGAGGCAAAGCATTTTGTAGTGGAAATCACAGCAGCAGGCGGCCGTGAAGCAGATGGAGGACTGGAAGGAAGTTCCGGTGAATCCAGGACCGGCACTTCAGATCCGTTTCATGGAATCTCCTGCGGAATCGGAGAAGGTCCGGCGGAAAAATCTTATCTGGTAGCCGTTGCATCAGATACCATGGGTGAAGGAGATCCGGCGCTGGGTAAAATTCTGATGAAGGGCTTTTTGTATGCCCTCAGCCAGATGGACACCCTTCCGGAAACCATCCTGTTCTACAATGGAGGCGTAATGCTGACAACAGAGGGCTCAGAATCTCTGGAGGATTTAAAGGCAATGGAAGAGCAGGGCGTAAAGATTTACTCCTGCGGAACCTGTCTTGATTTTTATAATAGAAAAGATCTTCTGAAGGTGGGCGAAGTAACCAATATGTACACCATTGTGGAGCTGATGGCAAAGGCAGAAAAGATTTTGAAGCCATAAAAAGAGGAGGACGGCCAGATGATTTCTATTTTGTGTTTTGGAGATTCCAATACCTTTGGTTCCAATCCGGAAGGAGGACGTCACGAAAGAAATGTCCGCTGGACCGGTGTTTTGCAGGAGCTTCTGGGAGAGCAGTATTATGTGATAGAGGAAGGCATGGGAGGGCGCACAACGGTTCACGACGATCCCTTTGAGCCGAACCGCTGTGGAAAGATGGCGCTGCCGATTGCTCTTCAGAGTCATATGCCTCTGGATCTGGTGATTGTAAGCCTGGGAACCAATGACTGCAAGCTGAATTTCCATCTGTCTCCGGAGCTGGTTGCCAAAGGGGCGGAATGTCTCTGCCGCATGATTAAGGATTACGATTACCGGGGAGGGAAAATTCCGAAAATTCTTCTGGTATCACCGATTTTAATCGGAGAGGATCTGGAAAATTGTCCGTTTGAGAATTTTGATCAGGCATCTGTGGAACGGGCTGCCGGCCTGGCTCCCTGTTTTCGGGCTGTGGCAGAGCGCCAGGGCTGCCTGTATCTGGATGCGGCTTCTGTTGCGTCTCCGGGTTCTGATCAGCTTCACATGGACGCGGCTTCTCACCGGGCTTTAGCCGAAAAAATCTGCGAGATGGTGCGGGCAGAATTTGAGTGAGGGAAACCTCTTGATTTATAATTCTCCTAATTTAGCTAAACTGCGCCATTCTTTTGGTGTTACACCTGTTTTTTTCTTAAAAACGGAGATGAAATAGCTAACATCATGATAACCTGTTTTTTCAGCAATATCGCTGACTTTATCATCTGTAGATTTTAGCATTTGGCAGGCTTTATTTAAGCGAAGCTCAGAAAGCAGTTCACTGAAAGACTGTCCCGTTGTTTTTTTGATCAGGCGGGATAGATAAGCTGTGCTGTAATTTAAATTTTGGGACAGCAGTTCCAGTGAAATGTTCTGATTGAGATTCTGTTCAATATAATCAGTAACTTTTTCAGCAACGCCATTACCAAAAGATACAGGCTCTGGTGACAAAAGGGCAAGAAGGAGAGAAAATGCATTTTCGGAAAGTTTTTCAATACTTTCGTGTTGGAATAACTTTTCAATAGAATCATACTCTCCTCCTTTGCTAGCGCCATAGGTTTCTGCAAAACGATAGGTAAGCACTACCAGATTAATTAGAGTTTTGCGAATATAAGAAAAATCACCATGGGCGGATTTTAAAAGTTCTTTAAGCATGGACTGGCAGACCGTTTTTAGTTCTTCAGCATGACTCTGAACAATACATTTCTGGATTTTTTTTTCATACATTGTTAAATTGAATACACCATGATCATTGTTATTTTGCATATCTGAGAACAGCATCAAGGAGGAATTCCCCAAAGTCTGGCGAAAATTTAATGCTTGGACAGACTGTTTTTTTTGCTGATGGAGCATAAAAGGATCTTGACTTGGAAGGCTGATTCCGAAAGAAATACTTAGTCCTAATTTTTCCATAACAGCAGTTTGAAGCATTTCACATAAATGAAGAGAGGCTTGTTCGCAAAAACTATAGGGGTGTGTAGACTGAAAGCAGAGAATACAACTGATAATATCAATTCCCTGGGCTAGATGAATTTCAGGCTCCATCCCATCTAATAGTTCTGTGAGTTGGGCATAAAGCACGAGATCAAGAGGCCCTCCCGGAGAATCGCTTTGAGTGGATATAACTACATAAGTAGATGGTTGGATATTTAATATATCTAGTTTTTCAGAATAATTGCCCATTTTCCCATCTAAAAGATCTTGATAAATCTGAGTTGTCAGCATTGGAGAAATGGTTTTTAGTTTTTCTTGCATGATATGGTATCTAGACTGAATAATATTTTTTTCTTCCAGAGATTTTATGCAAAGTTTTAAAGCAGCTGTAATATCTTCAAATCGGAAAGGTTTTAAAAGATATTGTCGGATGCCAATAGACATAGCTTGTTTTGCATACTCAAATTCTGCATAGCCAGTAAGAAGAATAATTTCAATATCCGGGTATATATTTTTTATTTTTTGTGATAATTCCAATCCGTTTAAGCCAGGCATTCGGATATCACTAATTAGAATATCAGGCTGAAAAAGTGAAATTTGCTCTAGTGCGGATGTTCCGCTTTCTGCCCAGAAAACAACTTGACAATTACAGTCTTCCCATGAAAATGATTTTAAACTGTCAAGAACAATGGGTTCATCATCTACAATCATAATTCTATACATAGTTTTACTCCTTTGCAGGGATTCGAATAATTACAGTAGTTCCCTTTCCTGGTTGCGATAGGATGTTTATTCCATACTCTTTTCCATAAAGAAGCTGGATTCGTTTTTGAACACTAGAAATGCCAAAGCCGCCTTTTTTTCCAGGAACAATATTTAAAATATTTTCTGTCTGTGCTTTGGTCATTCCGATGCCATCATCATGGATGCGGAAAACCATAATATGCTCATCTTCATTGAGTATTCCTTGGATTGTAACTGTACCTGGGCCCTCTTTTTCTTCAAGTCCATGTACAAATGCATTTTCCACAACAGGCTGTAGGATTAGTTTTGGAATTTGACAGGTAAGAAGTTGAGATTCTACGGCAACTTCAGCGTGTATTTTGTCACGGTATCGAGCTTTTTGAATTTGAATATAATCATTAATGTAGGTAAGCTCTTCTTTCACTGTGACGTAAGGATTCGGGTTACTCATGGAGGCACGAAGGAGGGAAGCTAAAGAATAGGTGGTTTCAAAGATTTCCTCATTTTGAGCTAATTTTGCCTGCCAGCAAATTGTATCTAGCGTATTATAAAGAAAATGAGGATTCATCTGTGCCTGAAGGGCGGCATATTCCGCTTCTGTTTTAAGGAGTTCTGCCTGATAAACAGTATGGATTAGAGAATTAATTTTCTGAACCATGTGATTAAATCCTGCATTTAAATCATAAAATTCATTTTCTGATAAGCTTTCGGGGAGGTGAACAGAGAAATCCCCCTCAGAAGCTTTTTTCATGGCATCAGTTACCATATGTATTTTGTCAGAAAAACTGCGAGATAATCGGGATGCAGTAAAAATTGCAATTAAGGAAATTGATAATACACCGAAAAATACGGCAAATCCAAGCATCCGAACCTGTGAATGAAGATCAGATACGGAAATAATTCCCAAGGTTTTCCATCCGGTTTTTTTGAGGTGGTATAAAAATACCGGTAATCAACATTATCAATAGAACGTTTAAAAACACCTGAGATTTCGGATAATTCGTCCTCGATTCCTGATAAGAATTTAGGGGGAACCGTTTTTATATTAATAGGGTTTAACGATTCATCTAGAATTAGGGCAAAACCTTTTTCATCAAAATGAATATTACGCACTAAATTATCGATATAACTTCCATATAGAGAAATATATAGAGTTCCTATACGTTGAAAATCACTCGTGCTGTCAATTGGACGAATCATTTGAATAACCTGGTTTTCTGGATCAGAACGCCAGATGGGAGCGGAAATGATATCTTCACTATAGGGATAAAGAACATCTGCTATATTTTGCTCAATTCGTGCAGGAACTCGAAAAAGCTGTCCAGAATTAGTTTTTGAATTTTCAGTTCGGATGGCAATATCTCTCATAGATGAGTAGTCATAATTAAGAATCATATTTTTTTCTAACTGATAGGAATCTTTGCGATCAATTTCCTGACCTGATCTTGCAGTTTCTAGCATGTCTTGTACGTAGTTATTGTATGCAATAGCGAGTGAAATATTTTCAACTTGAATCAGCATCTGATCTGTATTATCTGAAAGCTGTTGAATTGATTCTACAACATAAGAACCAGATTTTTTGTTTATAATTTCTGAAGAAAGCAGATAACACCAGGATGAGATAATAAACAATGGAATTAGGGTGAAAATTAAAAACCAAATTAAAAGTTGCTCCTTTATTTTTCTGTTTTTCATAAATGTCTCCCCCATTAGTAAGATAGGTACAGTATACCATAAATGATACAATAATTCTTGCTTTAAGAGAAATAAGTCATTAAATTCCATATTATGTCAGATAACTAATATTGTTTTCATATTTGCAGATATGTTACCATAAGGTCATCAAACAGAGTTGATCAATGAGAACGGTGAAACTATTAAGTGAGAACAAAATGGAAGGAGAAGGTTTATGAAAAAAAGGAAATTAGCGATGTCGATGGCAATTGTAATGGCTGTATCTGCAGGAATAACTGGATGCTCCTCTCAGAATCAAAAAGAATCGATAGGTGCAGAAGCTGAGGTTACAGAAGCTGCTGAAGGTGAAAAAGAACTTACTATGTGGTATCAGGAAAATGCGACAATGATTCCTGCATTCAATCAGAGAGTGGAGGACTTCAATAAAGAATACGAGGGGAAATACCACCTTACAATTGAATATATTCCTCGTGGTTCATCCTATGCATATGAAGATAAAGTGAATTCTGCAGCAGCAGCAGGAATCCTTCCAGATCTGTTAAGTTTAGATGGACCAAATCTTTCGAATTATGCAGCAAATGGAATTATAATTCCTATTACTTCCTATATTTCAGAGGAAAGCAGAGCAGATATGTTGCCCTCTGTTGTATTACAGAATACTTGGAAAAATGATATGTATGCAGTTAGTTTTAATGAAGCAGTTAGTTTGTTTTATTACAATAAGGATGTTTTCGAGGAGCATGGATTTCGCATTCCACAAAGTATTGATGATGCGTATACCTTGGATGAAGTATATGAAATGGCAAAGGAAGTTTCCACACCAGAGATGGTAGGAATTAAGATTATTATGAATAAGGGAGAGGGGCTGATTTATGGTTTATCACCTTTGTTTGAATCAGCAGGAGCTCCTCTTGTAAGCGAAGATGGAACGAAAGCAGAGGGATATATTAATAGTGAAGCAAGCATAGAAGTTGCTAATACGCTTCAGAAGTTTTTTACAGAAAAACTTGCTAATATTGATCCAACACCTACAGAATTTCAGGATAGAAAAGCTGCCATGTGGATCGCAGGAAATGTGAATCAAGTGGTTCAGTTTGAAGATTTTCCTGAATTAAATTGGGGAGCAACATATCTTCCTAAAACTGGAAAAAGCGTAGTATCAAACTGCGGAAGTTGGACACTGGGAATTTCAAAGGACTGTAAGGATCCTGAGGCAGCTTATGTGGCTTTAGAGTTTATGACAAACTCAGATTCCACAAGACTTTATGGTGAAGTTGGAGGTTATCCACCAGCAAGAAAATCGGCCTATGAAAATAATAGTCAATGGGATGAATATCCATATAATTTAGCAAAAGAGCAGTTATTTGAAGCAGCAATTCCGAGGCCGAAGACACCAGTTTATACAGTATTAACATCGAAATTTGCGGAAGCTATGCTAGACATTTTTACCGGTTCTGATCCTAAAGAATCTATGGATGCGGTTGCATCTTATGTGGATGATGAGTATGCAAGATTCCAAGAATCTGCGAAGTAATAAAAAATAAGACTCGAAATTGCGTTTATTAGAAAACGTAGCATAGCTCGGGATGTCTGCTATAGCAGACATCCCGATTTAAAAAGCAGGGAGAGTTTCTAGATGAAATATTATATAAATTCCGGAAATAGTACAGAATTACATATTACAGGAAGAAAACTTGGAGAAGAAATTGGTATGGTACAACTGATTTTTCAAGGTGAGAAGATAAGTGAGGCATATTATAAATTTGCAGGATTTGAAACATTTTTTTTAAGATGGATGCCTAATTGTGATTACGAATTAGATGTAATTAATCTTGAAATATCACTTGCATATAGATTTTCTCCAGATACGGTTTTGGATCAGGGTGTCGAGTTCATGGAATTAAAAGAGAATATACATATTTACAATAGAGATACATTGTCAAATGCACTAATCCAAAAACATAGAAATCAGTATCATTTTTCTCCATATAAAAATTGGATGAATGATCCGAATGGTCTTTGCTGGTTTCATGGATATTATCATGTGTTTTATCAGTATAATCCAAATGGACAGGAATGGGGAAATATGCACTGGGGACATGCAGTCAGCCGGGATTTGCTTCACTGGGTCCATCAGCCAATCGTTTCTTATCCTCAAATTGAATTGAATGGATGTGAGGGGTATCGTGGAGGGGCTTTTTCAGGAAGTGCAGTAGTAGATGAGAATAAATTGAAACTATTTTTTACTCGTCATTTTGGCAAATCTGATCGTTCATGGCAGCGTCAATGGCAAGTGAGGAAAGAAAGCTGTAATGGAGTGGACTTCTCACATGAAGAATGTTGTGTGTGGGGGACGCCAGAAGGTGTGGATTGGCACTTTCGAGATCCTAAGGTTATCAAACTGGATGGTAAATGGAGTATGATTTTAGCAGGAAGTTCTTGGAATCGTCCTGCAATATTTCGATATGAATCGGAGAATTTGAAAGAATGGAACTACAAGGGAATTATATATCAGGAAAATGATCCATTATATGGGATTGCAGAGTGTCCGGATTTCTTTTTCTTGGATGGAATTTATGTATTGATTGTCAGTTATATTTATGCGGATGGAAGAAAGAATGCACGCGATGTTGTATGGTATACTGGAAAATGGGAAAATGATATATTTTTACCAGAAAAAAGAGGACTTGTGGATATTGGAAAAGATTTTTATGCACCACAAAGTTTTGAATATGAAGGAAGGCGGCTTTGTTTCGGATGGAACTGTTGCCGTGAAGCAATGCATATAAAGGAACCAGGAGGCAGTAATGGAAGCCTGAGTCTCCCGCGGATTTTGTCTGTAAAAAATGGATGTCTTTACGCAGAGGTAATTCATGAAATAAAAACTTTATTTTATGAGTTTACAGGGCCAGGGCCATATTGGATTAAACTGGAAAGACAAGAATTTAAAGAAAGAAATCCACTGATATTAGTTCTTGCAGAATCAAATGATTCAAGGCTTTATTTTCGAGAAAATGAAGGACATGTTTGTTTGGAATTAGAAAATAAGGAATTAAAAAAGGATAATCAGTATCAAGAAGAATGCTTACCTTTTGTTTGGGATTATAAACTAGATGAAATAATAAAAACGATAGAAATATATGTTGATCAGGCTCTAATAGAAATTTATTTTAATGAAGGAAAAGAGGTTTGCAGCAGAAGATTTTATATGAAAAATGCATGTTTAAAACCTGAACTTTATGAAAAAAACAAATGGAAAGTAGAATACCGTAGTGTTTCTTCTATTTGGTAAAATTTAAATAATAGAAAGGCAGGATATGGGGTTATGAAAAGAAAAAAACAATATTATGCATACTTCTTTATTCTTCCCGGGTGTTTGATTTTACTTATGTTTACGATTATGGCTGCAGTTCTAGCTTTTGGTTTTAGTTTTATGGATTTTAATCTTCTCCGTCCTCAAGATATTCGATTTATTGGGTTTTCCAATTATATTCGTCTATTTCAGGATAATAGCTTTTTAAAAGCATTGAAGAACACGTTATATTTTGCAGGAGTTGTAGTACCTTATCAAGTTACTCTGGCATTTTGTTTAGCACTTCTGGTAAAGGAGAATATAAAGGGAATAGGGATTTTTCGCTCTGCGTATTTTTCACCTCTGGTTACTTCTATGAGTGTTATAGCAATTTTGTGGACTTTTATTTATAATCCCAATCCAACCCAAGGACTTTTGAATGCCATATTGACAAAAATGGGATTACCATCCTGCGATTTTTTACGTAGTGCAGATACAGCTATGAATTCTATTATTTTTATGTCAGGGTGGCATGCTGCAGGGCATCAGATGATGATACTTTTGGCAGGATTACAGGCAATACCAGAGGATCTTTATGAAGCAGCTGCGATAGATGGGGCTGGAGCTTTAAAAAAATTTATTTACATTACCATTCCTGGAATAAAGAATGTTTTGGTATTTGTAGTAATGATGACGACTATTGCAGCAATGAAGCTCTTTACGCAACCGTATATTATGACTAATGGAGGACCGAAGGAATCTACAATGACTTTAACTTACTATTTATATAGGCAGGGATTTCAGTATCGTAATATGGGGTATGCATCGGCAATATCGGTTCTGTTTTTTGTATTAGTGGTAGGTATCTCCGTTATTGTAAAAAAGCTAATGAAAGCTAGGTAAGGAGGTTGAATCATGAGAAAAAAAAGAAAAAGAATTTTGCTGTATACAGCAAATATCCTGCTTGGCATTTTATATATTTCTCCACTGGTATGGATGGTAGTATCGGCTTTTAAACCGGAAAACAGAATATTTGCAGATATGTCAAAAGGAGTTGCTGCGTTTTGGCCAGCAGAAGCGACCTTGGACAATTTTCGGGATGTCTTTGTACGAAGTGATATGCCTAGATATATTATTAATAGTGTAACATATGTAACGATTTTGGTAGCTTTGAGTCTTGTTGTGAATTCAACATTTGGCTATGCATTGGCAAAATTTCAATTTAAAGGTAAAAACTTGATATTAACGATTGTTTTGGCACTTTTGGTTTTACCGTTGGAGAGCATATTACTATCTTTATTTTTTATCGTAAATAAATTAAAATGGATAGATTCTTATTTGGCACTTATTGTTCCTTTTGTTGTAAAATGTTTTGATGTATATTTATTTCGACAATTCTTCTTGGATATTCCGGACGACTTAATTGAGGCGGCGGAAATTGACGGAGCTGGGCCTTTAAAAACATTTATTCAAGTGGTAGTTCCTGTATCAAAACCTGTTTTTGCAACGGTATTTATTCTGGATTATGTAGCATATTGGTCAGATTTTATGTGGCCGTTACTTGTAATTACAGATTCTGGAAAGAGAACGGTGCAGTTAGGAATTCAGACCTTTTTTACGGAGCCGCCGGTGTATTATGGACCTATTATGGCAGCATTAACTATAGCATCACTTCCTATGATTGTTTTGTTTTTGTTTCTACAAAAATACTATGTGCAGGGAATTTCTACCAGTGGAATTAAAGGTTGACAGATTTCACCACTCTCCTCTTGACATTTTCTCCGTCCGCCGCTATAATTTCCCGTAACAGCAGATCTATTTATATGCTATCAGGCGATGAAGGGAAGAAGTAGCAGTCTGAGACCCCCACACAGAAAGCAGCCGGAGGATGAGAGGCGCGTGGAGGACAGTTTGTGAATACATCCCGGAGCTTCACACCGAACAGAGGCAGGGCTTCTGCCAATCAGTAGGCTGTGACGGTCAGAGGCATCCGTTATAGTGCCGGAACATATCCGCAAGGAAGCGGTCAGCAGGGCTTGTTTTAGAAGCTGCAGAGGCTGCCGCATTCGGAAAGGAGTGCTCCATGAGGCAGTCGGTGAAAACCGTCTGCGAATAAAGGTGGTAACACGGGGAACAGCGTCCTCGTCCTTTTGAAACATCAAAGGGACGGGGACTTTTTTATGTCATAGGAAAGTGCGTCCTATGAAACAGGAGAGAAGAAGATTCCGGTCCCGAAAGAACAATACAGATACGAAAAGAAAGAGAGGAAACAAACATGACTTGTTATGACGAGCTGGTAGCCCGCGGTTTGATTGCCCAGGTTACAAATGAAGAAGAAATCAAAAAAATGGTAAATGAAGGAAAGGCAACTTTCTACATTGGTTTCGATCCTACTGCAGACAGTCTGCATGTTGGTCATTTCATGGCTCTTTGCCTGATGAAGCGTCTGCAGATGGCAGGAAATAAGCCCATCGCCCTGATTGGCGGCGGAACAGGAATGATCGGAGATCCTTCCGGACGTTCCGATATGCGTCAGATGATGACTCCGGAGATGATTCAGCACAACTGTGACTGCTTCAAGGTACAGATGAGCAAATTTATTGATTTCAGCGATGACAAGGCCCTGATGGTAAACAATGCAGACTGGCTGCTGAAGCTGAATTATGTAGAGCTGCTTCGCGAGGTAGGCGCATGCTTTTCCGTAAACAACATGCTGAGAGCAGAGTGCTACAAGCAGCGTATGGAGAAGGGACTGAGCTTCCTGGAGTTCAACTACATGATTATGCAGAGCTACGACTTCTATATGCTGTTCCAGAAATACGGCTGCAACATGCAGTTCGGCGGCGACGATCAGTGGAGCAACATGCTGGGCGGTACTGAGCTGATTCGCCGTAAGCTGGGCAAGGATGCTCATGCTATGACGATTACCCTGCTGTTAAACTCCGAAGGCAAGAAGATGGGCAAGACCCAGTCCGGCGCTGTATGGCTGGATCCCAATAAGACAAGTCCCTTTGAGTTCTACCAGTACTGGAGAAATGTGGCAGATGCAGACGTTCTGAAATGCCTGCGGATGCTGACCTTCCTTCCGCTGGAGCAGATTGACGAGATGGACAAATGGGAAGGAAGCCAGTTAAATACTGCAAAAGAAATCCTGGCTTACGAGCTGACCAAGCTGGTACACAGCGAGGAAGAGGCAGAAAAGGCTCAGTCAGCAGCCCGTGCTCTGTTCAGCGGTCAGGGAAGTCTGGAGAATATGCCGAGCTTTGCATTAAAGGATGAGGATTTCACAGACGGAGCAATTGATCTTCTGGCAGTTCTGCAGAAATCCGGTCTGGCAGCAAGCCGTTCCGAGGCAAGAAGAAACGTAGAGCAGGGCGGTGTTTCTGTAAACGGACAGCAGGTAAAGGATATTAAGGCATCCTTTAGCAAGGATGATTTTGCCGGTGAGGGAATGGTTGTAAAACGCGGCAAAAAGAATTTCATGAAGGTGACAGTAGAGTAAGACGATACAGTGACTGGCGGCGGCAGAAAACTGCCGCCGTTTTGTATGCTCGGGAAACAATCAAAACCATGTGTTGACAGTCCGGTTCCCCTGTGTATAATGAAAAGTAACTGTTCAGGACCAAAAAGGGCCTGATACGCTGCCGGGGAGAACAGGCGCAGCTGCAGTATATGAGGGAGAAGCAGAAATCGAGGTAAGATGTTGAAAAAAAGACTGACAGCAGCAGTTTTGGCGGCTGCTGTATTAACAGGAGGATGTCAGAGAAATTCCGCCGGAAGAAACGTACCTACCGTAACATTAACGCTGGCCAATAATCTGTCCTCAGACAGCTGCACCAGCAGAGCGATTGACTGGTTTGCTGATGAGGTGGAAAAGCGCAGTGACGGGCGGATTCAGATTGAGGTTTATCATGACGGGCTTCTGGGAGATTCTCCGTCCTGTCTGGAGCAGCTTCAGTATGGAGGCATAGACATAGTAAAGACTGATGAGTCGACTATGTCAAATTATGTGTCGGATTATTATGCATTTGCCATGCCCTATCTTTACCGGGACACAGAGCATTTTCGTCAGGTACACAGGGGAGCTGTCGGCATGGAGCTTCTCCGCGGAGAGGCTATGGCAGAGCAGCATATGTACGGTCTGACTTACTATGACGGCGGGGCCAGGGGCTTTTACAGCAAAAAGCCCATTCACAGCCCGAAGGATATGACAGGAATGCTGGTAAGGGTGCAGAATTCCCGTCTGATGATGGACATGGTAGAAGCTTTGGGGGCCAGCCCGGTTGCCCTGGATTACGGAGAGCTTCAGGGAGAACTGCAGAAGGGCGGCATTACTGCGGCGGAAAATTCCATTGTCAATTATGTGCAGGACGGATACGATGAGATCGCCCCCTATTTTGTGGAGGATAACCATACGAGAAATGCCGATGTTCTTGTGATGAGTACGGTGATCCGTTCAAAATTAAGTCCTGAGGATTTGGAAATGATTGATCAGGCTGCCCTGGAATCCTGGGAATATCAGAAAGAGCTTTGGGATGAGGCGGAGAGCGCAGCCAGAAAGGAACTGGAATTGCACCAGGCGGTGGTTTACCAGCCGGACGAGAATGAGCTGGAGGAGTTCCGGCGTGCCTGTGAAGAGGTCTGGTCTGATTATGACGGAGGAGCGTATCTGGATTTGATTGACCGGATTGTGGCAGAGGGACGGATGCAGACTTCGGGAAGAGAGAAGGAAAAAGGAGAAGCTTATGGAAGAGAATAAGGAACAGATGACACAGCCGCACAAACGCCGTGTCCGTTATAAGGGAACTCATCCGAGACGGTTTGAGGAAAAATACAAGGAGCTGAATCCGGAAAAATACGGAGATACCATTGAGCATGTTATTCAGAAGGGCGGGACACCGGCCGGAATGCATATTTCAATTATGGTAAAGGAAATTCTTGATTTTCTCCAGATACAGCCGGGACAAAAGGGTCTGGATGCAACTCTGGGCTATGGCGGCCATACCAGAGCCATGCTGGAGCAGCTGAAGGGACAGGGGCATATTTACGGTCTGGATGTGGATCCGATAGAATCGGTAAAAACAAAGAAACGTCTGGCGGATCTGGGGTACGGAGAAGAGATTATGACTGTCCGGCAGATGAATTTTGCAGATATTGACAAGCTGGCTGAGGAAACCGGTCTTTTTGATTTTGTGCTGGCGGATCTGGGGGTATCCTCTATGCAGATTGACAATCCGGAGAGAGGTTTTTCCTATAAGGCTGACGGCCCTCTGGATCTGCGCCTGAATCCGGAGGCGGGAATTTCGGCGGCAGAGCGTCTGAAAACCATAGACAGGGAGGAGCTGGCCGGAATGCTGAGGGAAAACTCAGACGAGCCCTACGCGGAGGAAATTGCCAGAACCATTACAGGAGCCATTCGAAGAGGAGAAAAGGCAGAAACCACCCTTCAGGTTCGGGATCTGATTGAAAAGGCCCTGGGCTTTCTTCCGGAAAAGGAGAGAAAGGAAGCAGTGAAAAAGGCCTGTGCCAGAACCTTCCAGGCTCTTCGCATTGATGTAAACAGTGAGTTTGAAGTGCTGTATGCATTTCTTGATAAGCTGCCTCACATTCTGGCTCCGGGGGGACGGGCTGCGATTCTCACCTTCCATTCCGGGGAAGACAGACTGGTGAAAAAATCCTTCCGCCAGTATCAGAAGGCAGGGCTGTACAGTCAGGTGGCAGAGGATGTTATCCGCCCGTCGGCTGAAGAGTGCGTCCGCAACAGCCGGGCCCGCTCCACCAAGCTGCGGTGGGCGATCCGGGCAGAGGCGGATAACTGAGGCTGAAAGAGGAAAGAAAGGCGGTTTGTAAAACATGGAAAAAGAGTTGAGTCCGGCAGAAAAGCTGGCGAAAAAAATATGGCCGGTTATTCTGGTTGTGGCAGGCAATACCATGTATGCTCTGGCTGTGTGGCTGTTTTTGATGCCGGCCGGCCTGGTAACGGGAGGAACCACGGGAATTGCCCTGGCAGTGAACCATTTTTTCGGCATTCCGGTGTCAGGCTTTGTGCTTGTATTTAATGTAATTATGCTGGCAGCAGGATTCCTGATTCTGGGAAAACAGTTTGCCGCGACTACGGTGATCAGTACCTTTGCCTATCCGGCTGCACTGGGAATGTTTCAGAAGCTGTTTGGCGATATGGTGCTGACAGAGGATATTCTGCTTTGCACCCTGTTTTCCGGTCTGGGTATTGGAATCAGTCTGGGAGTTGTCATCAGGGCAGGCGCTTCAACAGGAGGAATGGATATCCCTCCGCTGGCGCTGAATCATTTTTTCCGGATTCCGGTGTCTGTCAGCATGTATGTGTTTGATTTCTGCATCCTTCTGGCTCAGGCTGTTTATAATCCTCCGGAGAAGGTTCTGTACGGAATTCTGCTGGTGCTGACGTATACCCTTGTGCTGGACAAGGTGATGCTGATGGGCACAACGAGAACAGAGGTAAAGGTGGTAAGCGAGAAGGCGGAGGAGATCCGGGAGGCGATTCTGAAAAAGATGGATCGGGGCGTGACGATGCTTTCGGCAGAAAGCGGATATCTGAGACAGGAGACCCAGCTGCTTCTCAGCGTGATTTCTGACCGGGAACTGCCGCGGGTGGAAAAGCTGATTCACAATATTGATCCGGAAAGCTTTATGGTAGTCAGCCGCGTCAGTGAAGTGCGCGGACGCGGATTTTCCATGAGCAAGCGTTACCGCTAGAAGAAAACAGGGAGCATATGCTTCTTTTATAAGAAAACGTGTATAAAATCAGAGCGAAAGGAAAGACAGAGCTTGATTTTATACACGTTTTTTGTCTCTTACTTTTATAAGAGAGAATTTTGGCAGAAGCAGTTTTACAGGGCAGTGCAAATAATGCAAATATTTGCATGAAAAGGTGCGGACATAACAGGGGAAATGTGTTTTTTTAGAGAAGACAGGAAAAATGATGGTAATAATACACAAAAATATAGAATGCTATTTGTGATAAATGCAGAAAACGAGAAAGATAAAGAAAAACCTCTTGCAATTTATGTGCAATAGTTTTATATTTAATGCAATGAAACACGCAAACAATGCAAAAGGAATGCACAAAAAGAAAAACCAAAACAAAAATCAAAACAAGGGGGATTTTACAATGGGAAGCAGCAGGGAAAGGAAGCACGGGAAAATCAATTTTGATTTTCTTCAGAAGCTGGGTAAGGTGTTGATGACAGTAATTGCTGTTATGCCGGCAGCAGGACTGATGATCAGTCTGGGCAAGCTTGTGCAGATGGCAGGAGCAGATGCGTCATTTATTCTGACCGTGGGAAGCACAATGGAGAATATCGGATGGGCTGTTATTAACAATCTGCATATTCTGTTTGCTGTGGCAATCGGCGGCTCCTGGGCAAAAGAGAGGGCCGGCGGAGCATTTGCAGCAGTGATTTCATTTATTCTGATTAATCAGATTACAGGTTCTGTTTTTGGAGTGACAGCAGATATGTTAAATGATCCGGCAGCAGTGACGCACACGCTGTTTGGACAGGAAATTCTGGTAAACGGATATTTCACCTCTGTTCTGGGAGCTCCGGCACTGAATATGGGTGTGTTCGTGGGAATTATTTCCGGATTTGCAGGAGGCGTTATTTATAATAAGTATTACAATTTCCGCAAGCTTCCGGATGCTCTGGCATTTTTTAACGGAAAACGGTTTGTTCCTATGGTATGTATTGCCTGGTCTGTTGTGATTTCTCTGATTCTGGCAGTGGTATGGCCGGCTGTTCAGTCAGGAATCAATGCTTTTGGAGTGTGGATTGCCACATCTTCTTCCACCTCTCCGGTTCTGGCCCCGTTTGTGTACGGAACCCTGGAACGTCTGCTTCTGCCTTTCGGACTTCATCACATGCTGACGATTCCTATGAATTACACCTCCTTTGGAGGAACCTACACGATTGCCACAGGAATCAATGCGGGAACCCAGGTATTCGGACAGGATCCGCTCTGGCTGGCATGGGTAACAGATTTGATTAATTTTAAAGATGCAGGAGATATGGCAGCTTATACGAATCTGCTGACAACAGTAACTCCGGCCCGGTTCAAGGTCGGACAGATGATCGGAGCTACGGGACTTCTGATGGGTATTGCTCTGGCTATGTACCGGAGAGTAGAGCCGGAGAAACGGCAGAATTACCGTTCCATGTTTGTATCTACGGCGCTGGCTGTATTTTTAACCGGCGTAACAGAGCCTCTGGAGTTTATGTTTATGTTCTGTGCGCTGCCGCTGTATATTGTTTATGCAGTGCTGCAGGGCTGCGCCTTTGCAATGGCGGGAATTGTGGATCTGCGGCTGCACTCTTTTGGAAACCTGGAATTTATTACAAGAATTCCCATGTCTTTAAAGGCCGGTCTCGCAGGCGATCTGGTTCACTTTGTAATCTGCGTAATCGTATTTTTTGCAGTCGGTTATTTTGCAGCTTATGTAATGATTGGAAAATTCCGTTTTGCGACTCCGGGACGTCTGGGCAATTACACAGATGAAAACAGCGAGGAGAATGCAGGCCAGGCTGATTTATCAAAAGCAGCACAAAAGGAGGCGTCCAATGGCGGAAACGGAAGTGAAAAGAGCCAGAGCCAGGCAGAACGGATTATCGGTCTTTTAGGCGGCCGGGAAAATATTGTTTTAGTTGATGCCTGCATGACAAGACTTCGTGTAACAGTAAAGGATTTGTCCCGGGTGGCAGAGCTTCCGGCATGGAAGGCAGAAGGAGCCCTGGGGCTGATTCGGAAGGACAACGGAATCCAGGCTGTTTACGGACCAAAGGCAGATGTGTTAAAATCGGATATTAATGATATTTTGTAAAGAAAGGTCTGAAATCATGAAGCTGATGACCATGAATGTCCACAGTCTTGTGGAAGAGGATTATGAGAGGAAGCTTGTGGAATTTGCAGATGCGGCAGCCGGGGAAAAGCCGGATATTCTGGCGCTTCAGGAGGTCAGTCAGCCTGCGGCGGAGGAAGTGTGGCCGGATGAGGAACTGGAGGGCTTTGTCCGGTGCCGGGACGTATCCATGCCGGTGCGGCGGGGGAATTATGCAGCCAGACTTGCCGGGCTTTTAAAGGAGCGGGGCTTTGCCTGCTCCTGGACCTGGCTGGGAGCAAAGATTGGATACGGACGCTACGATGAGGGACTGGCGATTTTCAGCAGGACGCCTATTGCAGAAACCGATCAGTTTTTTATCAGCCGGTGCAGGGATTATCAGTACTGGAAAACGAGAAAGGTTCTGGGAATCCGGACAGAGGCCATGAAGGACACCTGGTTTTATACAGTACACATGGGCTGGTGGGATGACGAAGAGGAGCCGTTTTTGAACCAGTGGAACAGACTGAATCAGACTCTGGAGGAAACAGGAAAGAGAAAACAGAGTGTCTGGCTCATGGGCGATTTTAACAGCCCCGCGGAGGTTCGCGGCCAGGGCTATGATCTGGTCTGCAGAAGCGGATGGCAGGATACCTATGTTCTGGCGGAGAAAAAGGACGGGGGTATTACGGCCCGTCCGGAGATTGACGGATGGAAGGATAGAAGATCCTCCGGAAGGGAAAAGCAGGAAACAGGGATGCGTCTGGATTATCTGTTTTGCAGCAGGCCTGTCCATGTGGCAGAAAGCCGGGTGGTCTGCAGCGGAAAAAGAGAGCCGGTGGTTTCCGATCATTACGGCGTAATCATTGAGACAGAAAATTGGGAGGATAAAGAATGAACCGATCAGCAGGAATCTTATTGCCAATCACCAGTCTGCCGTCCAGATATGGAATTGGATGTTTTTCAAAAAGCGCATTTACTTTTATTGACTGGCTGAAGGGAGCCGGACAGAGCTTCTGGCAGATTCTTCCTCTGGGGCCGACCAGCTATGGGGATTCCCCCTATCAGTCTTTTTCCACCTTTGCCGGGAATCCCTATTTTATCAGTCTGGAGGCTCTGATTGAGGAAGGAGTGCTGACAGAGGAGGAATGTGAAGCTGTAGATTTTGGAAAACGTGAGGACAGCGTGGATTATGAGAAAATGTATCTGGGGCGTTATCCTCTTTTGAGAATGGCATATGAGCGCAGCAATATCAGCCAGAATGAGGACTATCAGAAATTTGTGGGAGAAAATTCCTGGTGGCTGGCAGATTATGCTCTGTTTATGGCGGTTAAGGATCGGTTTGGCGGAATTCCCTGGACCGAGTGGGCGGAGGATATTCGTCTGCGGTGGAATAATGCCATGGATTATTATCGACGGGAGTTATATTTTGATATAGAATTTCAACAGTATCTTCAGTTTAAATTTTACGAACAGTGGATGCAATTAAAACAATACGCCAACAGCCAGGGGATTCAGCTGATTGGAGATATTCCCATCTATGTGGCAATGGACAGCGCAGATACCTGGGCTCATCCGGAACTGTTTCAGCTGGATGAAAATAACAGGCCTGCAGCAGTGGCCGGCTGTCCGCCGGATGGATTTTCTGCAGATGGACAGCTGTGGGGAAATCCCCTTTACCGCTGGGATTATCACAGAAATACAGGGTATCAGTGGTGGATATCCAGGCTTAGCGGCTGTTTTCGCCTTTACGATGTGGTGCGGATTGATCATTTCCGCGGCTTTGACGAGTATTATTCAATTCCCTTTGGCTCAGATTCTGCTGTGGATGGACACTGGGAAAAAGGACCGGGAATTGAACTTTTTGAAGCAGTGAAGCGGGCGCTGGGAGAGAAGCAGGTGATTGCAGAGGATCTGGGATATGTGACAGATTCGGTTCGCCGTCTGGTACAGGAAAGCGGATTTCCGGGAATGAAGGTTCTGGAGTTTGCTTTTGATTCCAGGGATTCGGGCTGCGCCAATGATTATCTTCCTCACAATTACACAGAAAATTCAGTCGCTTATACGGGGACTCATGACAATGAAACTCTGGCCGGATGGTGGAAAAGCATTACGCCGGAGGAACAGAAGCTGGCGCGGGACTATCTCTGTGATTATGCAACGCCGCAGAAGCGGCTTTACCGTTCCTTTATCAGCCTGATTATGAGAAGCCGTTCTCAGCTGTGTATGGTGCCGATGCAGGATTACATGGGACTGGATAACCGGTGCCGGATGAATCAGCCGTCTACCGTGGGAATCAACTGGAAATGGCGTCTGAAAGAAGAGGATTTGACAGAGGAGCTTCAGAAGGATATTTATGATATAACGCTGCGCTACGGCAGAATGAACTGGAGCTGAAAAAAAAGGTTTCTTCAGAAGAAACCAGCAGAAAATAAGACAGGGGCAGCAGAAGCCGGATGAAAAGATAACCGGGCTTCTGCTGCCCCTGCTGTTTCTCCGGACGTACCGGAGGGGAAGGGCTTACATAACAATCAATTCGTAGTCGCGGCTTCCCAGACCGATTTTTTCTGCGTGCTCCAGACAGGATTTCCATTCAGATTCCGGTGTGGAATTCTTGAAGTGATCGTGGTGATCGTGGAAATGAGGATCTGCCAGATGATCGGAAAGCTGGCTTCCCGGCATGGGGTCAGCGGCCAGACAGGCATCTGCGCAGGCCTGATCCAGAGCCAGGGGATCAAAGGATGCAAACATTCCCAGGTTGGGAAGAATCGGCGCGTCGTTTTCGCCGTGGCAGTCACAGTTGGGGGAGACATCCACGACCAGAGAAATATGGAAGCAGGGGCGTCCGTCTACCACAGCCTTGGCATACTCTGCCATGCGGTAATTTAAAAGCTCTACAGCATCGTCACTGTCAAAAACAATGGCGTCAAAATTGCAGGCGCCCAGACAGCGTCCGCAGCCGACGCAGTGTTCCTGATCCACATGCATTTTCCGGGAAGCTTCATCAAAAATCAGACCGCCGTTTGCACATTCCTTCTGGCATTTGCGGCATCCGCGGCACAGAGGCTCTTCGATATGGGGCTTTCCGCTGCAGTGCTGCTCGGTCTTTCCGGCGCGGGAGCCGCAGCCCATGCCGATATTTTTAATGGCGCCGCCGAAGCCGGTCATTTCGTGGCCCTTAAAATGGGTCAGGCTGATAAATACGTCAGCATCCATAACAGCACGGCCGATTTTGGCATTTTTCACATATTCTCCGCCGTTTACAGGAACATCAATGTCGTCAGTTCCCTTTAAGCCGTCGCCGATAAGGATGGGACAGCCTACAGAAAGCGGGGAAAATCCGTTTTCCCAGGCGCACTCCAGATGCTCCAGAGCATTTTTACGGCTGCCGGGATACATGGTGTTGCAGTCTGTAAGGAAAGGCCTTCCGCCCAGCTCCTTGACAACGTCGGCAACTGCCTTGGCGTAGTTGGGACGGAGATAGCTGATATTGCCCAGTTCGCCGAAATGCATCTTAATGGCAACAAATTTGCCATCCATATCAATCTGTCCGATTCCGGCTTTTTTAATAAGCTTTTTTAATTTGGTGGGAAGTCCGTCACCGAAGGCAATGGTGCGGAAGTTGGTAAAATAAACTTTTGATTTTTCCATGGTAAAAGCTCCTTTGCTTGTCAGTCAGTGTCTTGGGAAAAACAACTATATTTGATTTTATTACAAGTGAGAAAAAATATCAATCACAGTTTTTCTCCGGTAATAAATCTGTAAGAGAAAATTCCGGAATTCTCAATAGCAATCAGAGAAAGGTTCTGTTATACTGTGGGCATAAAGAAAGAAAAGGAGCGATACCAACATGAGAAGAGAGACAAAAAAAGCAGCTGCAGCAGTTTGCATGATAGGATTATTGACAGCCGCAGGAAGTATCTGCGCATTTGCCCAGTCCCCGACTCTGACCGCGGGCAGTTCCGCAGTGGAGCTGAATGCCGGAGGACCGGCCGGTGAGAGAGAGACGACCGCTCCGGAAAAGATCCGCATCTGGGGCACCGTAACATCCGTTGAGGAGAACAGAATTGTTCTGAATAACCAGTCCGGCGCTTCCTTTGAAGGCGAGATGGTACTTCACATTTCCGATGAGACAACAAAGGTGCTGGGAGCAGTGGACGGTCTTCCCCTGAGCCTTTCCGATATTCATGTGGGAGACAGCGTTTATGCTTATATTGGATCGGCCATGACACTGAGTCTTCCGCCGCAGACTGCAGCAGAGATGATTATTGCAGGAATTCCGGCAGATTTTAAGGTTCCGGAGTATATTACCGTAGATTCCATGACCTGGAATGAGGATACCAGCTGGACTCTGGTTTCCAGTGAGGGAACCACTTACCAGATTCCGGGAGAGTGCCCGGTGATTCCGTATCTGACCCGCCAGATGGTTTATCTGCCGGATGTGACAGAGGGACGGGAGCTGCTGATCTGGAGTAATGCAGAGAATGTGGGACAGAAGCTGGTTCTGTTTAACGAATAGGAAATTTCCAGCGAAAAAGAAGCGCCGGATGGAAGAATGATCCTGGCGTCTTCTTTTTTACTCCACTACTTGACATTGCATAGTAGTAGGTATAATATAGTATTGTAAAAATAAGGATACCCAGGAAGGACATGGTACGAGGATGAACGCGCAGTTGAAAAAAGGAGTTCTGGAGCTGATCGTACTGGAGTCAGTCCGTCAGAAGGATATGTATGGTTATGAACTGGTGGAAGAGGTTTCCAAGGTTGTGGATGTGAATGAGGGCACGATATATCCCCTGTTGAAGAGGATGACCAATGAGCATTATTTTGAAACCTATCTGCGGGAATCAACAGAGGGTCCGCCGAGAAAATATTATCACCTGACGGCAGCAGGCGTTCTTTACAGAGACAGCCTGGAGCAGGAGTGGAATCAGCTGACAGAAAAGGTTGGAGCGTTTTTAAAGGAGTGCAGACATGGATAAGAAAACATTTATCAGCGAGCTGGAGCAGGCTCTTTCTGTTCTTCAGGAGGAAGAGCTTCAGGACATTATGGAAGAGTATGAGCAGCATATTGACATGAAGGTGCAGAACGGGCTGACTGAGGAGGAGGCGATTGCAGATTTCGGAAATTTGAAGGAGCTGACCTCAGAGATTCTGGAGGCCTATCATGTGCGGGGAGATTATGCGTCAGTCCGGAAAGAGACTGGTAAGAGCCGGTTTTCCTCGATCCGGGCAGGAAAAGCAAATCCGGGGGAAGGCGTGAAGCGGGGACCGGATATTCGGAAGGCGGGAGCAGATTTTCGGAATTTCTGTGTCAGCCAGGGGAAAAAAGCAGGAGCCTGCTTCCGGAACTTTTCAGGAAAGGAAACGGGAGATAAGAACGGAGGAGAGGAAGTCCCGGAGAATGAAGACATCCGTCTGGAAAATGCGTCCGGCGCTGGAAGCGTTTCTGCAGGACGGCGTCCGGCGGGCATTTGGCGGACTTTTTGCAGGTGCGTCAGACAGGTGAAGGATTTTACTGTCTCATGGTTGAAAAGAGGCTGGAGAATGACGGGACGTCTTTTGCGCGCCGGATGGCAGCTGGCTCTGAAATGGGGCGGCCGTCTCTGGGACGGTTTGCTCTGGTGCGCCGGACATGGCACCCGGATTGCCGCTGCCTGTTTCCGGATTGTATGGAACTGCGGCTGGATTTTCTTTGCTGTATTGTGCGGGGCCGTGGGCATCGGAACTCTTTTTGGACTGGGGATGCTGGCGGTGCTGCTGGCTCAGGGATATCCTCTGGCGGGAGTTACCCTGGGGCTTTTCGGATTGAATATAAGTCTGTTTTCTGCAGCGGGACTGGGACTGAGTTTCATCTGGAGAAAGAAAAGAACCGGAATTTCTCTGAAAATGGAAGGAAGAGAAAGGGAGGCCGGTCTGTACGGGGACTGCGGCTTTGGAGAGGAGGAAGAGCATGCGTAAGATACAGAAGATTCTTTTGGGAGGCTTTCTGGCAGGCGTTCTGATCTGCGGTGTTGGAGCAGGAACTGCCATAGGGGAGTATTCCTCTCTGAATTATCTGGGAGAGAGAACCCTTGGAGAAGAGAAGCTGGTAACAGAGAATTTTGACTATACATTTGACCCGGAGCTTGGGGCAATTCGCCTTCATCCCTCCTGGTACGGGGGAAGGGAGACAGCAGGGATAGAAACTGATGCTTCCGTTCCGGAAAATGTGATCCGCTATGAGATCACCTATCTGCCGGAAACCATAGAGCCGGAGCTGATATTCAGGCCCCGGAATGTGGAAGAGAGTTTGACTGAAGAGAGCGAGCCGGAGGAGACTGCGGCAGAAGAAACCACAGCAGAGGAAACCACGGCAGAGGAGAGCGAGCCGGAGGAAACCGCGGCAGAAGAAAACGCAAATCTGCGGATTCAGGGTGATCTTCTTCTGGAAACATGGTATCATGGAGATCTGGGGATCTGGATGGAAGCAAAGGATCAGATTCTTGCTGATTTGAAGGACGGCAGGATTGCCGGATACCAGGTTCCTCATATCAAAGAAATCACAATAAAGGTAAATCCCGTTACGGCTCCTTATGTGATTTTCCATTTTCAGGAATAAAAGGATAAAAAGACGGACAGCGGAGGCAGTACGGGAACCGCTGGCGTCTGAAGGAGAAAGTTATGAATCTGAGAGCAGATTTCCATACGCATACAACATTCTGCGATGGGAAAAATACACCACGCCAGATGACAGAGGCCGCTTTTCGGAGGGGACTGACGGATTTCGGCATTTCCGGACACGGAGATTATTCTTTCTGTGAACCCGGTTTCGGAATGAATGACCGGGCGCTGGAGGAATACAGAAGAGAGCTGGAGCTGCTTCGTGAGGAATACCGGGGGAAAATGAATCTTTATATTGGAATTGAGCTGGACTGTCTGGGGCCGGTTCAGCAGGCAGAGTATTCCATAGGTTCTACTCACTGTGTAGAAAAAAACGGAGAGTTTATTTCTGTAGATGATACGGAGGAGAAGCTGACAGAGGCAGTGGATCGTCTCTGGAAAGGCGACTGGTACGCCTTTATCCGGGATTATTATGAGCTGGAAGCGACGGTATGGGACAGAACCAGGTGTACCTGGATTGGACATTTTGATCTGCTGACGAAATTTAACGAAGGCGGAAAGCATTTTGATGAAACCTGCGATGACTATCTGGAGCCGGCTCTGGCAGCCATGAAATATCTGCAGCAGGCAGAGGTTCCTTTTGAAATCAATACCGGGGCCATAGGGCGGAAATACAGGACAGCGCCCTATCCGTCTTCCATTCTTCTGAGGGAGCTTTGCCGGATGGGAGGAAGGATTATTATTAATTCTGACAGCCATAGTACCGAGCATATCTGCGGAAGTTTTCAACTGGCGCAGAAGCTTGCCTGGGACTGCGGATTCCGCCGGGTAAGCGTGCTGAAGCCGGGAGGAGGATTCCGGGAGATAGAGCTGTAGAAGCGTTTTTATGTCATAGGACGCACTTTCCTATGACATAAAAAAATCGGGCATCTGTTAAAAAAACAGATGCTCGATTAATATTTTACAGCCCATAAGAATCAGAACAGTTCCGCCAAAAATTTCAGCCTTTGCCTTATACCGGCATCCGAAAACAGTTCCCACCTTTACGCCGATGCCGGACAGGATAAATGTGGTGCAGCCGATAAAGGAGATGGCAGGAAGGATGTCTACCTGAAGAAATGCAAAGGTAACGCCAACGGCCAGAGCGTCAATGCTGGTGGCAACAGCAAGAATCAGCATATCGCCGGCGGCCAGGGAGGCATTGCAGGATTCCTCCTCCTCGGACAGGGCTTCCCGTATCATGCTGATACCGATGATTCCCAGAAGGATGAAGGCAATCCAGTGGTCGTAGGAAGTGATGGCCTGCTGAAATCGAATGCCGAGAAAATAGCCAATCAGCGGCATCAGACCCTGAAATCCGCCGAAATAAAGGCCGACAATCACGGCATTTTTCAGACTCATGGTGCGCATGGACAGTCCCTTGCAGATGGAAACGGCAAAGGCATCCATGGACAGTCCTACGGCAATGATGAAAAGCTCAATCAGTGACATGTAAAAACCTCCATGCATTTTCAGATTATTCTTATAATATAATTATTACATATTATTCCAAAATTCTGATTTTCTTGTTATAAATCCGCTTAAACAGAATTGAAGTAAGCAGAGTGGAAATAATCTCCGCCATGGGGAAGGCAAACCATACTGCGTTCAGTCCCCAGACATGAGAGAATACATAAGCCAGAGGAAGAATACAGAGAAGCTGTCTTGCCACGGAGATAATCAGGCTGTACACACCGTTTCCCAGGGCCTGGAAGACAGAACCTGTAATAATACAGTAGCCGGCAAACAGGAAGCTGAGGCTGATGGTGCGCAGAGCCGGAATTCCCATTTCCAGCAGGCTGTCTGACGCATTGAAAAGCATCAGGAGCTGAGGGGTGAATACCTGGAAAACAGCCAGTCCCAGAAGCATAATGCTGATGGCAATGGCGATGCTCAGCTTGGCAGTATCCATAATTCTTTTTTTGCTGCGGGCTCCGTAATTGTATGCGATAATCGGGATCATACCATTGTTCAGGCCGAAAATCGGCATAAAAATAAAACTCTGAAGCTTGAAATAAATACCAAGGACGGTTACTGCAGTAGCGGAAAAGCTGATAAGAATCAGGTTCATTCCGTAGGTCATGACAGAGGTAATGGACTGCATGATAATAGACGGAAGTCCGACGGAGTAAATAATCCGGATGATTCTCATGTCAGGACGGAAGCCACGCATATTAATGCTGACATCGTGGTTTTTTTTCAGATTGAAATACAGAGCCAGGAACATGGCAATAATCTGTCCGATGACAGTTGCAGCTGCAGCGCCGCTGATTCCCATGGCCGGACATCCCAACAGACCGAATATCATAATGGGATCCAGAACGATGTTAATAATAGCACCGATGCCCTGGGAATACATGTTGTAGATGGTTCGGCCGGTGGACTGAAGGATTCGCTCCAGAATGATTTCTCCAAAGATTCCGAAGGAGAATACCGTACAGATTTCCAGATACTGTGTTCCGTATTCAATAATAAGCGGATCCGAGGTCTGGCTGGAAAAATAGGTATGGGCTCCGAAAAGTCCGAACAGAAGGAAGGCCAAAGCCCCCAGAATTGCCAGGAAGATACCGTTTACTGCAGCGAGACGGGCTTCTTCCTGTTTCCCTTCACCGAGAGAGCGGGACAGAAGAGCATTGACGCCGACACAGGTTCCGGTGGAAACCGCTATCATCAGGCTCTGAACCGGGAAGGCCATGGATACAGCTGCAAGAGCAGCCTCGCTGATCTGCGCCACGAACACGCTGTCAATGATGTTGTAGAGTGCCTGCACCAGCATGGAAATAATCATGGGCAGAGACATGGAAATAAGCAGCCGGTTAACGGGCATGGTTCCCATTTTGTTTTGCTCCGGCTGCCTTGACATAGTTGTACTTGACATATTTTCTCACCTTTCTTTCCTGCACATTCTACTATAATTTTGAGAAATGTGTCAATAGAAGGCGGAAAGAATTTGTCCGGAGTGCCTTTGTGAAAAAATTCCAAAATCGCTTTGTAAAACAGGGGCGGACAAATGTTTTTTTACGAAAAACACTTTTTTTTCAAAAATAGATTGTAAAACAGGAAAATTTCGTGTAAAATCAAACACTGAACCTGATATATGTAAAGGGTGACGAGAAGAATAACGAGAACGAAGGTGGAAACCCGTATGAGGAGGAAGAAAAAGATGCAGCCGTACGCAGAGATGAGCAATGAAGAACTGCAGGCACTCAGAAAGCAGCTGTCTGCACAGTATAAGGAATATCAGGGTAAGGATTTGAGACTGGATATGTCCCGCGGCAAGCCCAGCGTTGAGCAGCTGGATCTGTCTATGGGCATGATGGATGTGCTGAGCAGCAATGACGACCTGACCTGTGAGGATGGCACAGACTGCCGTAACTACGGTGTGCTGACAGGTATCAAGGAAGCAAAAGAGCTGATTGGAGATATGATGGAGGTATCCCCTGAGAATATTATTATTTACGGGAACTCCAGCCTGAATGTTATGTTTGATACCGTATCACGTTCCATGACCCATGGCGTGATGGGAAGCACCCCCTGGTGCAAGCTGGATAAGGTAAAATTCCTCTGTCCTGTACCGGGATATGACCGCCATTTTGCAATTACAGAGTATTTTGGCATTGAGATGATCAATGTGCCCCTTCTTGGAAACGGTCCGGACATGGATCTGGTAGAAAAGATGGTGGCTGAGGATGAGAGCATTAAGGGAATCTGGTGTGTGCCCAAATATTCCAATCCTACCGGAAACAGCTATTCCGATGAGACTGTGCGCCGTATGGCACGGCTGAAGCCGGCAGCTCCGGACTTCCGTATTTACTGGGATAATGCTTATGGAATGCATCATCTGTATGATCACGATCAGGATCATCTGATTGAGATTCTGGCTGAATGTAAGCGCGCAGGAAATCCGGATTTGGTTTACAAATTCTCATCTACATCAAAAATCAGCTTCCCGGGTTCCGGAATTGCAGCTATTGCAGCTTCCCGCAACAACCTGGAGGATATTGAAAAGCAGTTAAAGTTCCAGACCATTGGACATGATAAGGTAAACCAGCTGCGCCATGTCCGCTATTTCAAGGATATTCATGGCATGGTAGAGCATATGCGTCTTCATGCAAATGTAATGCGCCCCAAATTCGAGGCTGTGATTCGGATTCTGGAGCAGGAGCTGGGCGGACTGAATATTGGAACCTGGACACAGCCCAAGGGCGGATATTTTATCTCCTTTGATTCTCTGGACGGCTGTGCCAAGTCTATTGTTGCCCGCTGCAAAAAGGCCGGACTGGTGATGACAAGTGCAGGTGCAACCTATCCTTATGGAAAGGATCCCCATGACAGCAATATCAGAATTGCGCCCTCTTATCCGCCGTTAGGAGATCTGGAGCTGGCTATGGAGCTGTTCTCTCTCTGCGTGAAGATTGTCAGCATTGACAAGATTCTGGAAAACAGGAAGAATGCAGCAGAAGAAGGAAAAGCAGAAGCGTAAACAGAGAAAAGGAAAGCTCCGGAAAAGCAGGGAGCAGGATCGGAAGAATACGCAAAATAAAATATAAAGAAAATGACAGGAATGCCTTTTCTGGAAGAAGGGATGAAGAATCTCTTCTTTCAGGAAAGGCATTTTTATGTTAAGAAGCCGTCAAGAATACTTAATATAGAAGGAAGGAAACTGTTCAGGGGGACTGCGACCTGCTATACTATGCAAAACAAGAGGAAACAGAACGCCAACAGGAGGAAGAATATGGGGAAAACAGGATTTTCACTGGAAAAAAAGGTAAAGTGGATTGCTGTCTGCGCCGGGGCAGTTGTTTTTGTTTCCATGGGAGCCAATCTTCTGGTAACCTGGTTCGGCCTGGGCGGTTTTGGATCGATTCTGGAAAATAACGCAGGCAGTCTGGCCTTCTGGTCTGCCATAGATGAAGAAAGTGTGGCCTTTGAGCACTATGTCAGCAGCTCAATGCCGGAGGATCGGAAGCGCTTTCTGGAGGCAAGGGAAGCTACCCGGGAAAGTCTGGAGGCCCTTCCCTTTGATTACAGGGAGGCAGGGGAGAAGCGGTATGCCCGAATCTGGTCGATCCGGAATATGTATGATACGTATGAAAAGGAACTGAAAGTTTTTGAAAATACTGATCGGCAGGAACCGGAGTATGTGGAACGGCTGTACCGAATCTACCGGGTTCAGATGTATATGAAGGATCGGGCAGGTCAGCTGGAGCAGATAACTGTGGCAGACGGAAATGAAGAGTACGAGAGAAAGAGGTTTTTGTTTTCCATTCTTCCGGCAGTCAGTATTCTCTGGGGAGCGGGCGCCCTCTGGATGGTCTGGCAGTTAAACAGAACCGTGCGCCGCAAGATTGTGGAACCGGTGGTGATGCTGGCGGGGGAGGCAGAGAGGATTGGAAGAAATGATTTTTCCGGTCCGGAGCTTCAGTCAGAGGGGGAGGATGAGATCGGCCTTCTGATTCGCTCCTTTAATAAAATGAAGGCGGCCACCAGCGGCTACATAGAGGCGTTGAAGGAGAACCATGAAAAGGAAAGGCAGCTGGAGGCCGTGCGCCTGCAGATGCTGAAAAGTCAGATTAATCCGCATTTTCTGTTTAATACATTAAATATGATTGCGGGAACTGTCCAGATTGAGGATGCGGCGGCAACGGAAAAAATGATTCATGCTTTAAGCCGCCTCTTTCGCTATAATTTGAAATCAACGGCTTCCGTCATGCCGCTGGAAAGGGAGCTTCGCGTTGTGCAGGACTATATGTATCTGCAGCAGATGCGATTCGGGAAGAGGATTCAGTATTTTACAGACTGTTCTCCGGAAACGCTGGAAATCCTGGTTCCCTCGTTTATGCTTCAGCCTTTGGTGGAAAATGCGGTTAAGCACGGTCTTTCTGCCAGAAGCCGGGGCGGAAAAATTCTGGTAAGGGCCTGGAAGGAGAAGCGGCGGTTGTGGATATCCGTGGCAGATACGGGAGAAGGGATGGATACAGAGAAGCTTGAGGCAATCAAAAAGGCGCTGAAAGAGGGCGATGAGCAGGGAACGGGAATCGGAGTCGGAAATATTTACCGGCGGATTCATGCCATGTACCGGGACGGAGAAATGTTTCTTTACAGCAGGCCGGGATGCGGAACGGCTGTGCAGCTGGCATTTACGCCGGAGCATTACAAGGAGGAAAAACAGTGAATCAGGAAAATGATAAAAAAGAGAGTTACAAGGTGCTGCTGGCTGATGATGAGCAGATTGAGCGAATGGCGCTTGCCAGAAGGCTTTTGAAGCGGTTCGGGGAAAGTCTGGTGATTTTGCAGGCCGTGGACGGGACAGAAGCCATTAAGCTCTGTTCTCAGGAGGGCTGCCAGATTGTGATTATGGACATCTCCATGCCGGAGATGAACGGTGTGGAGGCGGCAGAGCAGATTCGAAGGCTGGACGAGGGCTGCCAGATTATTTTCCTGACTGCTTATGATGAATTTTCCTATGCCAAGCGGGCCATTGCCATTCATGCCCTGGATTATCTGCTGAAGCCATGCGAGGAGGAGGAGCTGACTGCTGTGATGGAGGAGGCCATGCGGCGACTCCGGAGAAGAAGGCAGTTTGAGGAGCTGAACAGGACGGACACAAGCGCCGGGGAGTCCCGGCAGGAGGCGATTGAGGGAGAGGAGTTTAAGGATGAGGCGGATATGGAGGAGCCGGATCGTCTGGGACAGGCGGCGGAGAAGATCCGGCGGTATATCCGGAAAAATTATATGAGAGATATTTCCATGCAGGATGCGGCCCGGATGATGAATTACTCCGATGCCTATTTCTGCAAGCTGTTTAAGCAGTGTTTTGACCAGAATTTTACAGCCTATCTGACTGGTTTCCGGATTCAGGAGGCAAGGAGACTTCTTCAGGAAAAGAGTGTCAGTGTCAGGGAGGTCAGTATGCTGGTAGGGTATTATGATGCAAATTATTTTGCCAAGGTATTTAAACGGATTACGGGAATGAATCCTTCCGAGTACAGGGACAGTGTGTGGAGACAGCCTTGAAATACAGGGACAGTGTGTGGAGACAGCCTTGAAATTCAGGATCGGTAAGTGGAGGAAGCCTTGAAATTCAGGCCCGGTAAGTGGAGGAAACCTTGATTTTCCGACCCGGAAGGCGCAGAGAATATGACAAAATTTTCTTCCTGCATGTCAAATATTTACGGTATCAATCCGGCGTTCCTTTCTTTATACTGATTTCATAAACAATTTACAGGAATACAGAAAGGAAGTAGTGACGTGAGGAAAATGATGAAAAAGCTGGCGGCGCTTGCTCTCGGCGGGGCCGCAGCAGTGGCTCTGACAGGCTGCGGTTCTCTGACAGGCGGCAAGCGGATTGTCCGTATTTCTCATGCTCAGGCAGAGACACACCCGGAGCATCTGGGGCTTCTGGCCTTTAAGGAGTATGTAGAAGAAAATCTTGGGGATAAGTATGAGATTCAGATTTTCCCCAATGAGCTGCTGGGCTCTGCCCAGAAGGCCATTGAGCTGACACAGACAGGAGCGATTGATTTTGTAGTGGCAGGTACAGCCAATCTGGAAACTTTTGCTGATGTGTATGAGATTTTCAGTATGCCGTATCTGTTTGATTCTGAAGAGGTGTATCAGGCAGTAATGCAGGATACCGACTACATGGAAAAAATCTATGCGTCCACAGATGAGGCCGGTTTCCGCGTGGTGACCTGGTACAATGCAGGAACCCGTAATTTTTACGGAAAGAGTCCGATTCAGACACCTGAGGATCTGAAGGGCAAGAAAATCCGTGTACAGCAGAGCCCGGCCAGTGTTGCCATGGTACAGGCCTTTGATGCGGCTGCTGCGCCCATGGGCTTCGGAGAAGTATATACGGCTATCCAGCAGGGCGTCATTGACGGAGCGGAGAACAATGAGCTGGCTCTGACCAATAACAAGCACGGCGAGGTTGCCAAATATTATTCCTACAATAAGCATCAGATGGTTCCGGACATGCTGGTAGCCAATCTGAAATTCTTAAACAGCCTGAGTGACGAGGATTATCGGATCTTTAAGGAGGCGGCTGCTCTTTCTACAGAGGTAGAACTGGAAGAATGGGAGAAGAGCATAGAAGAGGCGAAGCAGATTGCCGCAGAGGACATGGGCGTGGAGTTTATTGATGTGGATGTGGATGCATTTAAACAGAAGGTTCTTCCGCTTCACGATACCATGCTTCAGGAAAATGAAAAGATTCGTGATTTTTATGATCACATTCAGGAATTCAATCAGAAAGCAAAGGGGGGAGAATAGGATGGAAGCGATGCATAAAGCAAAAGCAGGAATTATGAAGGGTCTGGGAATCGTGATTATTGCGTTGTTTGTGTTTATGACCCTGATTGGCAGCTACCAGATTGTAACCCGCTATTTCTTTAATAAACCGAGTACGGTATCAGAGGAGCTTCTGACCTATTCCTTTACCTGGATGGCTCTGCTGGCATCAGCCTATGTTTTTGGAAAACGGGATCATATGAGAATGGGATTTCTGGCGGATCAGCTGACAGGAGCGCCGAGAAAATACCTGGAAATCGGAATTGACCTTCTTTCTTTCCTTTTGGCAGCAGTCGTAATGGTATACGGCGGCATGGCAATTACCAAATTGACCATGATTCAGAAAACCGCCTCTTTACAGGTGCCCATGGCCTATATCTATGTGATTGTGCCGGTGACAGGAGCGCTGATTATGATTTTCAGCATTATGAATGCCATTGATGTGGCCCACATGGAATTTAAGGAGAAGGGGGAGGTAAGATTATGACAATCGCAGTTGCCTGCGGGCTGATTATTTTAGTGCTTCTTGTAATAATGCTGCTGGCCGGTGTACCGATTGCAGTGGCTCTGGCAGTGTCGTCAATCGGAGCGATTCTTCCGGTTCTGGATATGGGAGCTTCTGTGCTTACGGGCGCTCAGAGAATTTTTTCCGGTATTTCCGTATTCAGCCTTCTTGCCATTCCGTTTTTTATTCTGGCAGGAAATCTGATGAACAAGGGCGGAATTGCAATTCGCCTGATTAATTTTGCAAAAATCTTTACGGGAAGCATTCCCGGCGCTCTGGCTCATACCAATGCCGTTGCCAATATGCTTTTCGGCGCAATCTCCGGTTCCGGTACAGCAGCAGCCTCTGCTATGGGATCGATTATCGGACCGATTGAGGAAGAGGAGGGCTATGACAGAGCCTTCTCTGCAGCAGCCAATATTGCAACAGCGCCCACGGGACTTCTGATTCCGCCCAGTAATGTTATGATTACCTATTCTCTGGTCAGCGGCGGAACCTCTGTGGCAGCTCTTTTCATGGCAGGTTACATTCCCGGTATTCTCTGGGGTCTTGCCTGCATGGTGGTTATCTATATCTTTGCAAAAAAGAAAGGATACCGCAGTACGAAGAAGTTTACTTTAAGCGAGAAAATGAAGGTGTTTCTCCAGGCAATTCCCTGTCTGTTTATGATTGTTGTAGTAATCGGCGGTATTATTTCCGGTATTTTTACAGCAACAGAGGGAAGCGTTGTAGCAGTTGTGTACAGCATGGTGCTGTCAGTGTTCTTTTACAAATCTATCAAGCCGTCTGAGCTGCCGAAAATCTTTCTGGACAGTGCAGAGATGACAGGTATTATTATTTTCCTGATTGGCGTTTCCAGTATTATGAGCTGGGTAATGGCATTTACAGGTATTCCGACTGCGGTGTCTGAGGCAATGCTGGGAATCAGCGACAATCGATATGTGATTCTCTTCATTATTAACATTCTTCTGCTGATTGTGGGAACCTTTATGGACATGACTCCGGCCTGTCTGATTTTTACACCGATTTTCCTTCCGATTTGTCAGGCGCTGGGAATGAATACCATTCACTTTGGTATCATGATTATCTTTAACCTGTGTATCGGAACCATCACTCCGCCTGTGGGAACGACCCTGTTTGTCGGCGTAAAGGTGGGAAAGACGAAGATCGAGGAGGTAATCCGGCCTCTGCTGGCATATTTTGCAGCGATTTTTATTGTTCTTTTGATGGTATCTTATATTCCGGCCCTGTCCATGTGGCTTCCGGGACTTCTGGGATATGTATAAATTAAGACGAATAGAGAAAAAGAGGATGCGCATACGGCATCCTCTTTTCGAACTTTACCAGGTTGCTACTACAGTTTCACCGGCAGAAGCAGTCATGCCGGTTTTAAAGTCCAGAGCCGGGAGAGCCGGATTGTCCAGTGCAATCAGGATAACATCGGCACACAGACCTTTGGATTCCACCAGAGCCTTGTCAAAGGTGATCAGCTTGTCACCGGCTTTTACCTTCTGTCCCATGGAAATATGGGAGGTGAAGCCTTCGCCGTTTAAGGATACCGTATCAAGACCAATGTGAATCAGCAGGTCAAAGCCCTCGGCAATGCGGATGCCTACCGCATGGTTGGTTCCCTCCATGGTAACGGAAATCTCTCCGTCAACAGGTGCAACTACAACGCCGTCTGCGGGATGGATGGCAATGCCTTTGCCTAACATACAGGAGGAGAAAACATCGTCCTTTACTTCAGTAACAGAAATCACTTCGCCATTCACCATGGCCTTTAATTCTTTTGGTTCGCTTTTCTTTTTAAAAAATCCAAACATGGCACTTCTCCTTGTATTTATTTTCGAAAATTACTACAAATATTTTACCACATCAGAAAGGGAGTTACAAGGTACATTCCCTTTACTTTTTGCTTTTCCTGCCCTATAATACAATAGACTACATGCAGGGAGAAAAGGTATGATAGAGAAAATTTGGAGAAAATTTGTAAACAGAGAAACCGTTTCCTATCTGTTTTTTGGAGTTCTGACCACGCTTGTAGACTGGCTCAGCTACTGGTATATGCGCCAGGGCGGCATGGATTACCGGATTGCAACAGCCCTGTCCTGGGTCGCGGCAGTTTTGTTTGCTTTTATAACAAATAAGCTGTTTGTTTTTGGAAGCCTGGATCTTCATCCGAAGAAGGTGTGGAGCGAGTTTGTTCCTTTTGTAATCTGCCGGGCAGCAACCGGAGTCTTTACCATGATCGCCATGATTGTTTTGGTGGACGGACTGGGAATCCGCCAGGATTTTATCTGCAAGATTGTGGTTTCAGCCATTTCACTGGTGCTTAACTATCTGTTCAGCAAGCTGTTCATTTTTAAATCAGAAAAGAAGCGGGAAAATCGTAAGTAAGGAGAAACCGGTTATGAAAGACGGGGAAATCGCCCGAACTACGAAAGAATTAGAGGATTTACTTATGGCAAATGAGAAAAAACAGAAGAGCCCGATGGAGGAGCTGCTGGCTGAGATGGAGTCGGCAGTGGCCCGGGTGGAGAAGCGGGGAACCGGGGGCCGAAGGAAAGATGAAAACGGCGGAGTCCGGAATTCGGAAAGAGAACGCCATGTGGCCTGGAAAACGGCAGCTTCCGGAGATTCCTATTTAGATGAAGATATACCGGATGAGTATTTTGACGAGGATCTGGAGCGGGTGTTATCCGGAAATTATCCGGATGAGGCAGACGGGATGCTTTTGGATGGATTTCCAGAAGAAAGCGGAAGTGATTTTCTGGAGGAATTTGAGGAAACCGACAGAAGCGGATTGCAGGAACAGGAATCAGAAAGTATCCGCAGCGAAGAAACTCTGGAGTGGACGATTCAGACAGAGGAGCCGGGAACAGGCGGCAGTTTCTGTGGAAATATTCCTGATGAAACAACTTCCTGTGGAAATATTCCGGAGAAGGGGCCGGAGCTGATTTCCCCGAAGCCGGTGAAAAAAAATGCGCCTGCCCGAAAAAAGACAGGAGTCCGGACGGCCGGACGCGGGATGATACGTCCGGGAGACGGACTTTTGGCTGCGTTTTTTGTTCCGGTTATGGTTCTGCTGATTATTTTTATTCAGAGAGGAATTTTTCCCTTTGGAGAAGAATCGTTTCTCAGGACCGATATGTATCACCAGTATGCCCCGTTTTTCTCTGAGTTTCAGTATAAGCTGACACATGGAGGAAGCCTGCTTTACAGCTGGGATGTGGGAATGGGAGTGAATTTTTCAGCGCTGTATGCCTATTATCTGGCAAGCCCTTTAAACTGGCTGCTGATTTTATGCCCGAAAAGTCTTGTAATTGAATTTATGACGTATTCGATTGTCATAAAGACAGGACTTTCTGGTCTGGCTATGGCCTGGTATTTAAGAAAGCATTGCCATACCCGTGATTTTGGGATTGCCTTTTTCGGAATTTTTTATGCGCTGTCCGGGTATATGGCAGCCTACAGCTGGAATATTATGTGGCTGGACTGCATTATTTTATTCCCCCTGATTGTTCTTGGCCTGGAACGGCTGGTTCGGGAGGGAAAGGGCCTGATGTACTGCATGGCTCTGGGACTTTCTATTTTGTCCAACTACTATATTTCCATCATGACCTGTATTTTCATGGTTCTGTATTTCGGAGCTCTTCTGGTTCTGGACGAGGATATGAACTGGGAGAAGTTCATAGGAAGAACCTTCCGGTTTGCCGTGTATTCTCTTCTGGCCGGAGGTCTGGCGGCGGCAGTGCTTCTGCCGGAAATCTATGTGCTGCAGTCAACGGCATCAGGAGATGTAAGCTTCCCGAAAACCGTCAGCGAGTATTTTCCCATTTTTGATATGCTTGCCCGTCATATTGGAAATGTGCAAACGGAGACAGGGCTGGATCACTGGCCGAATCTCTACTGCGGTGTTGCAGTTCTGATGTTTTTTGTACTGTATCTGGCCTGCAGTAAGATCCGGGCAAAGGAAAAGGTTGTGACCTGTACGCTGCTGCTGTTTTTCCTGGCCAGCTTTTCCATCAATGTTCTGAATTTTATCTGGCATGGCTTTCATTATCCCAACAGTCTGCCCTGCCGTCAGTCTTATATTTATATTTTCCTGGTGCTGTCAGCCTGTTATCGGGCTTATACGCATCTGGATCAGATTCCCTGGAAACAGATTACCGGGGCATTTGCAGGAGCTGTGGTCTTTGCGCTTCTGGCACAGAAGCTGACAACAGAAGAGCATTTCCACTTTATTGTATTCTATGTGGCGATTCTTTTCCTGGCGCTCTATCTGGGCGTGATTTATTTATATAAGAAGGGAATCAGGTATCAGACCCTGGCAACGCTTCTGGCGCTGATTGTGGTTTCGATTGAGGCGGCAGTAAATATGACTGTGACCAGCGTGACCACTACCAGCAGAACGGCTTACACGGCAGATAACCAGGCTGTAGAGCGGCTGGTGGATTCGGTACAGCCCAACAAAACCTTTTTCCGTATGGAAAAGGTAAACAGAAAAACGAAAAATGACGGAGCCTGGATGCATTTCCCGTCAGTGTCTCTGTTTTCTTCAACAGCAAATGCAGATTTATCCAGACTGTTTAAGAAGCTGGGATGTGAAAGCTCTACAAACGCATACAGCATTACCGGGGGAACTCCTCTGGTAGATTCGCTGTTTTCTGTGAAATACGGTCTGTATTCGGAACAGCCGGATCCGTCGGAGCTGAGAACGGTGGAGGCTGAGGATGACGGGGTATGGCTTTGTGAAAACACCTATACGCTTCCTCTGGGATTCTGGGTGGAGTCTGATTTTGAAGAACAGTGGAATCTGGATGCAGGAAAGCCGGCAGATGTCCAGAATAATCTGACCTCTGCTCTGAATACAGAGCCGGTGCTGGTTATGGTGCTGGATACAGTTTCTGACGGGAAAAAGGTGACCTTTACTCCGGAGACCGGAGGAGAGTATTACGCCTATACCGGAGGAAAGTCGGTTAAAAAAGTAAAAGCCACGACCTGGAAGGGAACCGAAACCTTTGATAATACGGACAGAGGCTATCTGGTGGAGCTGGGATACTGTGAAGCCGGAGAGGAAGTGGTTCTGGAGGCAGAAGAGGGCAGCGATTTCTGGGCGGATGTATACCGGTTTTCAGAAAACGGCCTGAAGGCTGTGTATGAGAAGCTGTCTGCCCATCCATGGGTTTTGAGCAGCTGGACAGACACCTCTCTGGAGGGAAGTATTTCCTGCGGGGAAAGCGGTCTGATGATGACAACCATTCCCTATGATGAGGGATGGAGAATCACTGTGGACGGTGTGGAGCAGCCGCCGGAAAAGATGCTGGATGCATTTATCGGTGTGAGGCTGACGCCGGGAAGTCATACGATTTCCATGCAATACAATCCAAAAGGACTGAAGCCCGGATGGATGATTTCTCTTGGAAGCCTGGCTGTGCTTTGCCTGATAGCTGCAGGCGGAAGATACTGGAGCCGGTATCAGGAGGAACTGGAATACGAAGAGCGGGCGGAAAAGAACCGGCCGGCAAGATAAAAACGCAAAATAAAGGAGACTGGATTATGAAGCTGTGGGGAGGACGTTTTACGAAGGAAGAGAATCAGCTGGTACACAATTTTAATGAATCTCTGTCCTTTGATCAGAAATTTTATCATCAGGATATTCAGGGAAGCATTGCTCATGTGACAATGCTGGCAAAGCAGGGAATTGTGTCAGAGGAGGATCGGGAGGCTATTATCGGCGGACTGAAGGGAATTCTGGCAGATATTGAATCCGGAAAGCTGGAATTTACAAAGGAGCATGAGGATATTCATTCCTTTGTAGAGGCCAATCTGATTGAACGCATTGGTGATGCAGGAAAAAGGCTTCACACAGGCCGGAGCCGCAATGATCAGGTGGCTCTTGATATGAAGCTTTACTGCCGTGATGAAATTGACGAGCTGGACGGACTGGTTCGGAAGCTTTTAGAGGAGCTTCTGGCAATTATGGAGGCGAATACGGATACCTTTATGCCTGGTTTTACCCATCTGCAGAAGGCGCAGCCGGTTACTCTGGCCCATCATGTAGGTGCGTATTTTGAAATGTTTTCCAGAGACCGGGGACGTCTTCATGATATCCGGGAGCGGATGAATTACTGTCCGCTGGGCTCCGGAGCTCTGGCAGGAACCACCTATCCCCTGGATCGAGAATATACGGCAGAGCTTCTTGGATTTTATGGCCCTACATTAAACAGTATGGATTCTGTTTCCGATCGGGATTATGTGATTGAGCTTTTATCTGCCCTGTCTGTGATTGCCATGCATTTAAGCCGTTTCAGCGAGGAAATTATTATCTGGAACAGCAATGAATACCGGTTTGTGGAGCTGGACGATGCCTACAGCACAGGAAGCAGCATTATGCCTCAGAAGAAGAATCCTGACATTGCAGAGCTGGTTCGCGGAAAGGCAGGCCGTGTGTACGGGGCTTTGATGTCCATGCTTACGGTTATGAAGGGAATTCCTCTGGCTTACGATAAGGATATGCAGGAGGATAAGGAGCTGACCTTTGATGCCATTGATACGGTAAAGGGAAGTCTGGCTTTGTTTACCGGAATGATTTCCACAATGACATTTAATAAAGAAGTGATGGAAAGCAGCGCGAAAAACGGCTTTACCAATGCCACAGATGCTGCTGACTATCTGGTGAATCACGGAGTTCCCTTCCGGGATGCCCATGGAATTGTAGGACAGCTGGTATTGTTCTGTATTGACCGGGGAATTGCCCTGGATGATATGACTCCGGAGGAGTTTCAGTCTATCAGCCCTGTGTTTGAGGAGGATATCTACGAGGCCATCAGCATGAAGACCTGTGTGGAAAAGCGTGTAACCATCGGCGCTCCCGGACAGGAGGCCATGAAGAAGGTAATTGAGATTTACAGAAAACGTCTGGAGGAAGAGGCGTAAAACAAAAACAGACATAGAACGGGAAGCGGAGGCTTTATGGAAGTTTAATGGAAGAATAGAGGAAACCCTATGAAAGCTTAGTGGAAGTTCAGTGGAAGTTCAGTGGAGGTTTAGCGGAAGCTCCGTGAAAGTTTAGCGGAATCTACGAGGCGGTTTACTGGATGCAGAATACCGGAGAGAGAATACGTACTCTGTTGAGAAAAGCTTAAAAAATAAGAAAAGATAAGAAACAGAAGTCAGACCACAGGTTCTTTCATGGACCTGGTCTGGCTTTTTTGTATCATAAGAACGTTCATTCTGTGACACAAAAATGCTCTGCGAGGATGTGCCAAGGTATATTCTTTTTCGCCATTAGTGAAAGCTTCCAGGCGGAATTTTGTGGATTGAAGGACTATTTTTATAAGAGGTTTTCTGCCTGGATTTTCATAGAGCGGACATCCGATGCGTCTTGTTCACTGTGAGCAGGCAAGAAGATACATGGCTGAATTATTTATATACAGCCTATTTCTGTAGGGACCTCTGTGGGGATTTTGCATTTTCGAAGGAAAAAGCCGGATCCTGCAAAAAACAGGAAGAAGATTTTGCATTTTTGGAGGAAAAAGCCGGATCCTGCAAAAACCGAAGCCAAGATTTTGCATTTTTGAAGGAAAAAGCCGGATCCTGCACAAACCGAGGCGAAGATTTTGCATTTTCAGAGGAAAAAGTCGAATCCTGCACAAACCGGGGCGAAGATTTTGCATTTTCAAAGGAAAAAGCCGAATCCTGCATAAACCAGGGCGAAGATTTTGCATTTTCGGAGGAAAAGGTCAGATTCTGCACAAACTGGGGCGAAGATTTTGCATTTTCAGAGGAAAAAGCCGGATTCTGCACAAACCGAAGTCAAGTTTTTGCATTATGAGAGGAAAAGTCAGGTTTTGCACAATTCCAGAGAAAGAAATTTTAGACTAAACTTAAAAGGGGGAACAGGTTTCTGAATTTTTATATCTGCCATAGGAGGGAGCAGACCTGTACCAGGGGGAAAAAGCAAGAGCTCGATGATATGAAAGCATTCCAGATACTACAAACAAAACAGTACCGCTGAGAAGTCTGTATGAAACAGACCATTCAGCGGTACTTTCTCTTCTATTTGTTATTGATTTTCAGATTACTGTACCAGGAATACTTCCTGCATAAAGGAGCCGTGCTGACGGGTCTGACCGTGAGTGTCGTAAAAGATATCAATGTGATTTCCCTTGACACCGCCTCCCCGGTCCTCTGCTGTATAAATCACACCGCCAATCATGACCTTGGAGCCCATGGGAATGACCCGGGGATCTACGGCGATGGTATGACCGGAGCGGGCAATGGCACCGCTGGAGGTGCGGCGTCCCCAGCCTTCAGAGCATTTGTAGCAGGGGCAGTAGGCTGTGGTACGGAACAGGCCCAGAGAACGCATTCCGGAATTCTGCTGGGGCTTTTCTGCTGCCGGAGCAGTCTCCTCAGCCGGAGCAGCCTCGCCTTTTACATAGGTCTTGGTGTTTTCAAACTCCTGGCCTTCAATCCAGCCCTGAATCTCATAGGAACCGTCGGGAAGGCTGTCCCAGTCCATGGGAATGCGGAAGCCGTGGTTTCCGTTGCCGATTCCGTTTTCTTTTAAGTCCTGACGGAAGGTACCGGCTGTGGGCTTGAAATCACCGACTACTTCGCCGGATTCCTTGTTGGTTACAGTCACATGTACCGGAACTGCAGTATTGGGAGTGGAAGAATCCCAGCCCCATCCCACAATCGTATTTCCCTCGAAGGCGTCAAAGAAGCCGTTGGCAGGCTGGCTGCCGTAGGCGGTAAAAGCACCTCCGAAGAGAAGACAGAAGGCAAGTCCAAGTGTTGCAAAAATCGTGTTGTTTTTCAACATAATAATCAATCCTTTCCTGCTCAGACCGGAACAGTGATATCCTGCATCGTTCTGCCTGTTTGAGGCGGGTGAGAAGCGTCTGGCTTCTGAAGCTTTACAGGGTCAAATGTTACCGGAATTTGCTACGAGGTTTTGCGGCAGATAGCTGCAAAACAAAAAATCAACAAAAGTTTCATACAATCTAAATATATGTAACAAATTTGTAATATATGAGCAACAAGTCCCTATTTTACATATTTTTTTTCATTTGTCAACAAAATGCGTAAAAAAGGAGCGGAAAACCTATATATGGTATCCGCTCGCACTATATCTTGTATGTATGGAATTGGATTGAGAGTTTTCTTCAGCAGGAAGGAATTGCAAAAACCTCCTGAATCTGCATGCCGTGGGCCTCGGCATCCTGGTGGCAGTCGTAAAAAATATCGATTATATTGCCGTTTACAGAGGAACCCATATCTTCAACTGTGTAGATAATCCCGTCTACCATAAGCTGTGTGCCAATAGGAAACAGATTCAGATCAGCAGAAAGTGTGTGTTCTGCCCGGGGCACTGTGCCGGCATAGGTGAGACTGTGGCCGCCGGAACATTGTTCGCAGTTGCAGTAACCGGTTGTGGTAAACATGCCGAGAGACACAAATTCGCCCTCCGTATCCTGAATATCTTCCGGAGTTTCGCTTAAAATAACTTCATCCTCTTCTTCAGAAGATTCTGAACCACATATAACAATAGAAGAAGTTTCGGTGGAAGCCCAGGCGGAAATGCTCAGGGACAGGGTGCATACGACAGCGGCGGAAAGCCGGAACAGATTCTGAAATATCATTTTTTTCATTGCTCAGTTACCTCTCAAACATCTGAAAATACGATTGTCAATGAGTTGCTGCACAGGTCTTATTATATATTACAAAAATGTTAAATGTCAACAATTTATTACAAAAATATGACACTGTAAATGGAGGTTTTAATGCCCGGTATGTTTCTCCCCGGCCGCTGCCGGAAGGCAGAAAGAGAAAGGAAGAAAGAACCTTCCGTTTTTGAAAGTTTTTTTGAAAAACCCTTGACAAATGTGTTGGCTTAAAGTATATTAAACACAGATGTTAGCACTCCTCACTCACGAGTGCTAATAACCCAAAAGAGAGGAGGCCGTCAGAATGGAGCTGGATGAGAGAAAGATTACAATATTAAAAGCAATCATCAAAACTTATCTGGAGACGGGAGAGCCGGTTGGTTCGAGAACCATTTCCAAGTATACGGATTTGAAGCTGAGTTCTGCGACCATCCGCAATGAGATGTCTGATTTGGAGGAGATGGGATATATCCTGCAGCCTCATACATCAGCAGGGCGGATTCCTTCGGATAAAGGGTATCGCTTCTATGTAGATCAGATTATGCAGGAGAAAGAACAGGAAGTGACAGAGGTCAAGGAGCTGATGATTCAGCGGGTTGACCGGGTAGAACTGGTACTGAAGAAGCTTGCACAGCTTTTGGCGGCAAACACCAATTACGCAGCTTTGATCAGCGGCCCTCAGTATCACAGAAACAAACTGAAGTTTATCCAGCTTTCCATGATGGATGACAGGAAGCTTCTGATTGTTACAGTGGTAGAGGGAAACCTGATTAAGAACACCATGGTAGATGTTCCAAGGAACATCAGCCGGGAGGAACTGCTGAATTTGAACATTCTTCTGAACAGCGCCTTAAACGGACTGACCATTGAGGAAATCAACCTGGATGTGATCAGCCGGCTGAAGGAGCAGGCAGGAGCGCACAGCGGTCTGGTGGATACGGTGCTGACAGAGGTTGCACGGGCCATCCGGGCTGATGAGGAGGACCTGCAGATTTATACCAGCGGAGCTACCAACATTTTCAAGTACCCGGAGTTAAGCGATGGAGATCGGGCAAGCGAGCTTTTAAAGGCTTTTGAGCAGAAGGATGTGCTTCAGGAGCTGATTACAGATGTGAATGAAGCTTCCGATGAGACAGGAATTCAGGTTTATATCGGAAATGAAACTCCGGTTCAGACGATGAAGGACTGCAGCGTAGTTACAGCAAATTATGATTTGGGCGAGGGAATCCGGGGAACCATCGGGATCATCGGTCCCAAGCGGATGGACTACGAAAAGGTTCTCGGCACTCTGAAGAATCTGATGAAGCAGCTGGATACCACGTTTAAAAATGAGGAAAGGTGATAGACCATGAATCAGGATAATAAGAATGAAGAAAAGAACTCCTGTCAGCAGGAGCCGGAGACCGCAGAGGATGCGGTAAAGGCACCGGAGACAGAGAACGAAGAACATATGGAGAATCAGGCAGCGCAGGACGCCGGAAACGGAGAGGGCGCTGAGGAGACAGCCGGTGACCATACATCCCAGTCCGGCAGCAAAAAGGATTCCAAGGATGTTCAGATAGAAGAACTGCAGGATCGCCTGAAACGGCAGATGGCTGAGTTTGATAACTTCCGCAAGCGGACAGAAAAAGAAAAGGCTTCTATGTATGAGATTGGAGCAAGAGACATTATCGAAAAGATTCTGCCTGTGCTTGACAATTTCGAGCGGGGGCTGGCAGCCGTGCCGGAGGATGTGAAGGGTTCTTCCTTCGCCGAAGGCGTAGAAATGATTTATAAGCAGTTTGTGAAAACGCTGGAGGATGCCGGCGTAGAAGCAATCGAGGCAGTGGGACAGCAGTTTGACCCGAATATCCACAATGCAGTGATGCATATAGATGATGAGAATTTCGGGGAGAATGAGATTTCCCAGGAACTGTTAAAGGGCTACAAGTATCGTGGTACCGTGGTTCGCCACAGCATGGTACAGGTGGCAAACTGATTTTGAGCAATTATTTCATTTAGTATAGCAGGAGGAAAAAACTATGAGCAAGATTATTGGTATTGACCTTGGTACAACTAACAGCTGCGTAGCTGTTATGGAAGGCGGCAAACCGGTTGTAATCCCGAACCAGGAAGGTTCCCGTACAACCCCGTCTGTAGTAGCATTTACAAAGACCGGAGAGAGACTGGTAGGTGAGTCGGCAAAACGTCAGGCTGTTACCAACGCAGACCGTACCATCTCTTCCATTAAACGTCATATGGGTACCGACTACAGAGTAAACATTGACGGAAAGAACTACACTCCGCAGGAGATTTCTGCTATGATTCTGCAGAAGCTGAAAGCAGATGCAGAGGCATATCTGGGCGAGAAGGTAAGCGAGGCTGTTATTACCGTTCCGGCATATTTCAACGATGCACAGCGTCAGGCAACCAAGGATGCAGGTAAGATTGCAGGTCTTGAGGTAAAGCGTATTATCAACGAGCCGACTGCTGCAGCTCTGGCTTACGGCCTGGACAATGAAAAAGAGCAGAAGATCATGGTATACGACCTGGGCGGCGGTACTTTCGATGTATCTCTGATTGAGATTGGCGACGGCGTTATCGAGGTTCTTTCCACCAACGGTGATACCCGTCTGGGCGGTGATGATTTCGACAACCGTATTACCCAGTGGCTGGTAGATGAGTTCAAGAAGGCTGAGGGTGTTGACCTGTCCGGCGATAAGATGGCAATGCAGAGACTGAAAGAGGCTGCAGAGAAGGCAAAGAAGGAGCTGTCCACTGCAACCACTACCAACATTAACCTGCCGTTCATTACTGCAACCCAGGAGGGACCGAAGCATCTGGATATGAACCTGACCAGAGCAAAATTCGACGAGCTGACCCATGACCTGATTGAGAGAACTGCAATTCCGGTACAGAACGCTCTGAGAGACGGCGGCGTTACCACCAGCGAGCTGGGCAAGGTGCTGTTAGTCGGCGGTTCTACCCGTATGCTGGCAGCTCAGGATAAAGTAAAACAGATGACCGGCAAGGAGCCGAACAAGTCTCTGAACCCGGATGAGTGCGTTGCAATCGGTGCAGCAATCCAGGGCGGTAAGCTGGCAGGCGATGCAGGCGCAGGCGATATCCTTCTTCTGGACGTAACTCCCCTGTCCCTGTCTATCGAGACAATGGGCGGCGTTGCAACAAGACTGATTGAGAGAAATACCACCATCCCCACCAAGAAGAGCCAGATCTTCTCTACTGCAGCAGATAATCAGACAGCAGTTGATATCCATGTAGTACAGGGTGAGCGTGAGTTTGCACGGGACAACAAGAGCCTCGGCCAGTTCCGTCTGGATGGTATTCCGCCCGCAAGAAGAGGTGTTCCGCAGATCGAGGTTACCTTTGATATTGATGCCAACGGTATTGTAAATGTATCTGCAAAGGATCTGGGAACAGGAAAAGAGCAGCATATTACCATTACCTCCGGCTCCAATATGTCTGAGGCAGACATTGACAAGGCAGTAAGAGAGGCTGCTGAGTTTGAGGCACAGGATAAGAAGAAGAAAGAGGGCATTGACGCAAGAAACGATGCAGATTCCATGGTATTCCAGACAGAAAAGGCTCTGGAAGAGGTTGGCGACAAGATCAGCGCCAGCGACAAATCTGCAGTCGAGGCAGATCTGAATGCTCTGAAGGAAGCAATTAACCGTGCTCCTATCGACCAGATGACTGATGCTCAGGTAGAGGACATCAAGGCCGGCAAGGAGAAGCTGATGGCCAGCGCACAGGCTCTGTTTGCCAAGGTTTATGAGGCAGCTCAGCAGGGTGCAGCAGGCGCTCAGGGCGCAGGTCCTGATATGGGCGGCGCAGGAAATGCTTCTGCAGGACAGGATGATGATGTAATTGACGGTGATTTTAAAGAAGTATAATCAGGCATGACGAGAACCTGCCCGGCAAAAGCCGGGCAGGGGATTTCTGCCGGGAAAGGCTGGCGCTTTTCCGGGGCCGCTCCTGGCAGCCCGGGAAAGGCGACAGCCGTTTCGGCGTATAAAGGAAAGGGCCGCCAGGGCGGCAACCGTATGATGCGGGAAGGCAATTTGACAGAAAAAGAGGAAGGAAACCATCATGGCAGAGAGTAAGAGAGATTATTATGAGGTGCTGGGAGTCCCGAAGAATGCGGACGAAGCCGCTTTGAAAAAAGCATACCGTACCCTTGCCAAGAAATATCATCCCGACAGTAATCCGGGAGATGCAGAGGCAGAAAAGAAGTTTAAAGAGGCATCGGAAGCCTACAGTGTGTTAAGCGATCCGGAAAAGAGAAGACAGTACGATCAGTTCGGTCATGCAGCCTTTGAAGGAGGAGCAGGCGGAGGCGCAGGCTTCGGCGGCTTTGATTTCAGCGGCGCAGATATGGGCGATATTTTCGGTGACATTTTCGGTGATATTTTCGGAGGCGGAAGAAGCCGCAGCAGCCAGTATAACGGTCCCATGCGGGGAGCCAATGTAAGAGCTGCCATCCGTCTTACTTTTGAAGAAGCTGTATTCGGCTGTGAAAAAGAGATTGAGATCAATTTTAAAGAAGAGTGCAGCAAGTGCCACGGAACCGGAGCAAAGCCGGGAACCTCTCCGGAAACCTGTCCCAAGTGTAACGGAAAAGGAAAGATTATGTATACCCAGCAGTCCTTCTTCGGCCAGGTGCAGAATGTGCAGACCTGTCCGGAGTGCGGAGGCAAGGGAAAAGTTATCAAGGAGAAATGTCCGGACTGTTACGGAAGCGGATACGTTACCAGGAAGAAGAAAATCAAGGTTACCATTCCTGCAGGTATTGATAACGGGCAGAGCGTTCGCTGCGCAGGCGGCGGAGAGCCGGGTGTCAATGGCGGAGAGCGGGGCGATCTGCTGGTAGAGGCAGTAGTATCCCAGCATCCGGTATTTAAGCGCCAAGATACCAGTATTTTCTCCACAGTTCCGATTTCCTTTGCTACAGCAGCATTGGGCGGTCCGATCCGCATCCGCACAGTAGACGGAGAGGTAGAATACGAGGTGAAAGCAGGAACGCAGACGGATACCCGTGTCCGCCTGAGAGGAAAAGGCGTTCCGTCACTGAGAAACCGCAATGTTCGCGGCGATCACTATGTAACTCTGGTTGTTCAGGTGCCGGAGCGGATGACTGACGAGCAGAAGGAAGCCCTGCGCCGGTTTGATGCGGTTATGAAGGGCGAACATCCGGAGCCGGAAGAAAAAAAGCGGAAAGGAAAATTCTTTAAATAAATAAAATGGAAAAGAAGAGAGACTTATTCGCATCCCGGTGGGGATTTATTCTGGCCTGCATCGGTTCTGCTGTGGGAATGGGAAATATCTGGATGTTTCCCACCCGCGTATCCAAATACGGCGGCGGCTCCTTCTTGATTTGGTATTTTGTTTTTGTGGCTCTGATTGGCGCCACCGGTGTGATTGGAGAGATGAGCTTCGGCCGTGCAACCAGATCCGGTCCGGTGGATGCTTTCGGGACAGCCTGTGAGAAAAAAGGACTGAGAAAAGCAGGAGAGGCGATAGGTCTGATTCCTGTTCTTGGTTCTATGGCTCTTGCCATTGGCTACACGGTGGTTATGGGCTGGATTTTTAAATATACAGCAGGTGTATTTACCGGTTCCGTTCTGGAACCGGCAGATATTGACGGCTTCAGCTCGGCCTTTGGCGGTATGGCCAGCTCCTTTGGAAACAATGGCTGGCAGCTGGCGGCTCTGGCGGCAGCCATAGGAATCCTGATGTTTGGTATCGGAGGCGGCATTGAAAAGGTCAATAAGATTCTGATGCCTCTGTTTTTCTTCCTGTTTCTGGGACTGGGAGTTTACATTGCATTCCAGCCGGGAGCAGTATCGGGATACCATTATATTTTCCGCATTGATCCGGAGGCTTTTTTAAACCCTCAGGTGATTATCTACGCAATGGGACAGGCCTTTTTCTCCCTGTCCGTAGCCGGAAACGGAACCCTGATTTACGGTTCCTATCTGGATGATCAGGAGGATATTCCCGCATCAGCCAGAAATGTTGCTTTTTTCGATACCCTGGCAGCCATGCTGGCAGCGCTGGTTCTGATTCCCGCCATGGCTACAGTGGGGGCCCAGCTGGATCAGGGCGGCCCGGGGCTGATGTTTATTTTCCTGCCGAATCTGTTTAAGGGAATGGCCGGAGGCCGGATGATTGCCATTATCTTTTTCGTGGCTGTGGCTTTTGCCGGAATTACATCGCTGATCAACCTGTATGAGGCGCCGATTGCCACGGTTCAGGAAAAATTCCACATGAGCAGAAAAGCTGCCTGCGGGGCGGTTGGTCTGGCCGGAGCTGTGGTTTCACTTTGTATTCAGGGCATTGTATCAGACTGGATGGATATTGTATCCATCCATATCTGTCCTCTGGGGGCCGGAATCGCCGGAATTATGTTCTTCTGGGTTCTGGGGAAAGCCTTTGTAGAGAAAGAAGTAAATAAAGGCCGGAAAAAGCCCCTGGGCGGATGGTTTTATCCCCTTGGAAAATACGGATTCTGCGGAATCTGTATTCTTGTGCTGATTGTCGGTGCAGCAGTGGGCGGAATCGGCTGATCAGAAAGCGGAATCAAATAAAGCAGACAAACAGAAAATCAGACTGGAACATGATTTCTGCCGTCAGTCAGAGCGTAGCTTCGCTCAGGGCTGGCGGCAGTTTTGCTATAATCTGGAAATGGTATCCCAGGCCTCCTCATCAAATTCCCGATCCCGGAAATAGTACCGCTTATCCTCTTCTGTTATTTTTCTCAGAACCCGGCAGGGATTTCCTGCTGCCAGGGACCAGTCGGGAATATCTTTTGTCACGACGCTTCCTGCGCCGATGACCACATTGCTGCCAATGGTGACGCCGGGAAGAATCACGGTATTGCCTCCAATCCAGACATTGTCCCCGATGGTAACAGGGATCCCGTACTCATACAGGGAGTTTCGGGAAACCGGATGAAGGGGATGACCGGCTGTATAGATGGCTACATTCGGCGCCAGCATGCAGTTGTCTCCAAAGGTTACCTTTGCCACATCGAGAATGGTGCAGTTGTAATTGGCAAAGAAATTTTTCCCCGCTTCAATATGGGTTCCGTAGTCACAGAAAAAGGGCGGGTTGATAAAGGCGTGATCGGATTTTCCGAGAAGTTCTTTTACGATGGCGGCCAGGCCTTCAAAGTCAGAGCGATCGGCAAAATTAAACCGCTGAAGGATCCTGCGGCACCGGCGCTGCTCTTCCATGACAGCGTCATCGCTGATATAGGGCATGGATGCGTCGCGGCGTTCTGGTTGAGTCATAGAAATACCTCCCTGCTGCATGGTTTTGTTTTTATTTTTCTATTTTATCACGTTTTTCTGTTTTACTCTCTTTGTTTTCCAGTTTTTCACGGCAGAATTCATAAAAATTTTTTGCGGCCTGAGAGCGCCAGAAATTTCTGGGGATGCACAGACAGGCAGTTCGTCCGGGATCCGGCCAGGAAAGTGAAAGAAGCTTTAAATTCATGGTGTGGAGAAGAGGATGATCCGGAAGAACAGCAATTCCAAAGCCGGCTTCCGCAAGACCTGCTGCAACAAAATCTTCTTCTGTTTCATAACTGATTTCAGGGAAAGCCCCGGCCTCATAAAAGAGGCGATCTATGACAGGACGAAGTCCGCTTTCCTTTGACAGGAAAATGTGAGGATAGCAGAGGGTCTGGCGCAGATCTACCCGCTCCAGCCGGGCAAGAGGATGGTGGAGGGGAACTGCCGCAACAAAGGGAGATTGTGGAAAAGAAAAGTATTCCATCTGCGGACGTTCACCGGCCAGGGAGGTAAAAACCATATCATAAATGCCTTTTTCTGCATGCTCCAGGAGAACGCTGCTGAAGCTGCTTCCCGTATGAAGCTGAAAGGTTACATGCTGTCCCTGGGGAGTCTGCTGGAAATCATGCATCAGCTGCGGAATCAGGCCTGCTCCCAGATTCCTGATACAGCCCAGAATGATCATGCCTCCGCCATTTTGGATTTCCTGAAGGGAATGTACGGCAGAATCCAGGTGACCCAGAGAATGAGAAACAGATTCCAGAAACAGCTTTCCATAGCGTGTCAGGCGGACATTTCTTCCTGTTTTTTCAAACAGAGGTACTCCAAGCTCTGTTTCCAGCTGGGAAATGGCATGACTTAAATTGGGCTGGGTAATGTGCAGAAGCCGGGCAGCCTTTCCATAATGCTCCAGCCGGGCAATCGTTTCAAAGTATCTAAGATGATCCAGATTCATAGGTCGGTCTCTCTTTCTTTTGATTTAAGAAAAGTATATCATATCTGACAGAAAATACATAAAAAATATTTATTAATTTAATGAAAATAATGCAATAGTATTTATGAATAAATTCCATTATAATACAGGTATCGAGATTGTTACAAAAGTAACAAAAACTTCTTCGGAAGAAGAAAAGGAAAGGATGCTGAATGATGGAAAGAAAAGTGGTTTTGATCACCGGGGGCGCAATGGGACAGGGTCGCTCTCATGCTCTGAAATTTGCAGAAAATGGCTTTGATGTCGTTCTGGCGGATATGCAGGAGCCGGAAAGTCAGGTGTTTTCAGAAACAGTGAAGGAAATTGAGGCTTTGGGAGTAAGAGCCCTGGCTGTCCGCTGCAATATTACCAATGACAGCGATATGAAAAATCTGTTTGAGAAGACATGGGAAACCTTTGGACGGCTTGATGTTGTTGTTGCAAATGCAGGAGTCATTAATTTTGGTTATACCTGGGAACTGACGGACGAACAGGTACAGAAGGTGATTGATATTGATTTGATTGGTACCTGGCGCACAGACAAATATGCAGCCTTATATATGAAAAAACAGGGCTTTGGACGTATTATCAATATTTCCTCCACCTCGGGAATGTATGGTACACCGCAGCTGGCTACCTATTGTATGGCAAAATGGGGCGTCCGCGGTCTGACAAAGACGCTTGCCCAGGAGCTGAAGGGGACAGGAATTGTAGTAAATACCATCTGTCCTACAAAGGTAAAAACTCCGATGTGCGAGACAGAAAGCTATGTGAAATTTATCAATGATTTGACTGGAAAGAACTTCCAGAGCTGGCAGGAGATGTATGACAGTGTTCCGTTCCTTGAGGCAGAGGATATTTCAGATATGGTTTACTGGCTTGGAACCAGCCGGGCAGCAGGAAAGTTTTCCGGACGGGATCTGGGACTTGACCTGGGAACTCTGCAGCAGTAGAAGGAGGGCATTATGAAGATTACGAAAGCTACAAGATGGAAGGTATTTGCCGGCGTCTGGATCCAGAGTCTCTTTACGTCTGCCACAGCTTTTTTCAGCCTTTTTGCACTGCCTCTGACAACACAGTTTGGCTGGAGCAGTTCAGAATTCAGTATGGCTTATACAATTTATATGTTTGTATACTGTGCAGTAGGATTTGTGGGAGGGCTTCTGGCAGAAAAGCTGCAGCCGCGGGTTGCTATTTATCTTGGACTGGTATTTTTTGCAGCAGGATGGTTTTTAACCGGATTTGCATCCTCGATCCCCCAGCTGTATCTGTTTTACGGAATTTTTGCAGGAGCAGGTGCAGGAACTATTTATCCGGCCTGCCTTCCCACTGCTTTGAAATGGTTCCCGGATAAGAGCGGATCCATTTCCGGACTGGTTCAGGCAGGTGCGTCCTGCGGACCATTTCTGATGTCTCCCATTGCACAGTGGCTGATTGATACCTATGGTGCCCAGTCTGCATGTAAAATTCTTGCAGTAATTTTCCTTATAGGTGTCGGTGCTGTGGCGTGGATGATTGTTCCCTGTCCTGAAGGATGGCTTCCGGAGGGATGGACACCCAGCGCAGCCCAGTCAAGAGAGCTGAACGGACATAATTATAATATTCCAGAAATGGTAAAAACTCCTGTATTCTGGGTAATGGTAGTGATGTTTATTTTTGCCAATGCAGCAGGAACCATGATGGTCAGCGCCACATCACCGATTGCGCAGAATCAGATTGGTCAGTCTGCCATGATGGCAGCTATGTGTGTCAGCATCATGACTCTGGCAAATATGTGCGGAAGAATCGGCTTTGGATTTATCTATGATAAGTTAAAGGGCTGGAATTCTCTCCTGCTGGTGCTTGTTATTAATGGAATTTCCATGTGTATGCTGACAGCAGCTCACTCACTGGGATATTTTATCCTTTGCATCTGTCTGGTAGGTTTTTCCTTTGGAGGACTTCTTGTTGTATTTGCGCCGATGGTAAAAATTATTTTCGGGTCCCGGTTTTATAACCGTAACTATGGACTGATTTTCATTGGATATGGAATCGGCGCCTTTGTAGGACCAAAGATCAGCGCCAGCTTTTATGATGCCACCGAATCTTATGTGGCCGGTTATATTGGATCAGCGATTCTGGCGGCAGCGGCTATTGGTCTGGTATTTCTGGCAAGGAAAATGGCTGCAGATATGCAGAAGGCATAAGGCTGTCTGTGCGGTTGTTTTGAGGAGAGTATAAAAAGAAGCGGGATTTCTCACAGTCTTTGGAGCTGTGGGAAATACCCGCTTCTTTTGGTTGCAACCCTAATTTTTAAGGTTTTTTGAAAATGGGTCCGCCCCTGTGCAGGAGCTGCGGCGATGTGTGATAGAGTGTAATGCATCAAGGAATTTCGTGAAATATTCTTGATAGTTTTTTGCCGCCTCTTCTGTTTCAGAACGTTCCTCTTTTCATCCGTTCAATTAGTTAATGCACTGGAAGAAGGTTTTATTGCAAAAAATCAAAAAAAGTTTTCAAATAGAATATCATTAGTTATACTTATATAAATATATAAGAAAAAACAATAAATCTACATTTTTTTTGAGAAACGCGAAAAAATGAACAAAAATTTCACAATCCGACAGAGCCAGGGAAACAGGGGCTTCGCCGGCTTTTTTCCTCATTTTGGTCTTTTTTTCGATTCATTGGAATTCATAAAAAATAAATTGTTTTTTTAGAAAAACATAATAAATTGAAAAACTAAAAATCTTGTTTTTTTATTAACAAAAAATGGCCAAAAATTTCTTAGAAATGAGACAAAATGGCAGGAAAATGTATTCTATACACAGTATACAAGGATAAAAATGGAATTGAACGGCATGTTTAATTATGTTATACTGTTATGGATGACAAAGTGAGAGATTTTGTCAATAAAATGTAAGAAAAAAGAAGAGAAAGAGGGTAAGGATTCATGGGATTGGCTACATTTAAAGGCGGCGTTCATCCTTATGAAGGAAAAGAATTGTCCGAGAACAAGCCGGTACAGATCCTGATGCCGAAGGGAGATCTGGTTTATCCAATGTCCCAGCACATCGGCGCTCCGGCGATTCCGCTGGTGAAAAAGGGTGACAAGGTTCTGGCAGGCCAGAAAATCGGCGAAGCCAGCGGTTTCATTTCTGCAAATGTTATCTGTTCTGTTTCTGGAACGGTCAAGGCAGTTGAGCCGAGGCGTGTTGCAAACGGCGCAATGGTAAACTCCATTGTGGTGGAAAATGATGGAGAGTACACCGCTGTAGAGGGGCTGGGCGCAGACCGCGATCCGGCAAAGCTGTCAAAGCAGGAGATCCGCGACATTGTAAAAGAGGCCGGAATTGTGGGACTGGGCGGAGCCGGATTCCCCACTCATGTAAAGCTGGCGCCGAAGGATGAAAGCAAAATTGAGTACATCCTGGTGAACGGTGCAGAGTGTGAGCCCTATCTGACATCTGACTACCGGCTGATGATGGAAGAGCCGGAGAAGCTGGTAGGCGGCTTAAAGGTGATTCTTCAGCTGTTTGATAATGCCAAGGGCGTAATCGGTATTGAGAATAACAAGCCGGAGGCAATTAAAAAGCTTCAGGAGCTGGTAAAGGACGAGGCACGGATTGAAGTATGTCCTCTGCAGACCAAGTATCCTCAGGGCGGTGAGCGTTCTCTGATTTATGCAGTAACCGGAAGAAAGGTAAATTCCTCCATGCTTCCTGCAGATGCAGGCTGTATTGTAGATAACGTTGATACGGTTATTTCCGTATATAATGCTGTATGCAAGACAACTCCGCTGATGCGCCGCGTGGTTACTGTAACAGGTGATGCAATTACAAATCCCCAGAACTTCCAGGTGAAGATCGGTACCAATATGCAGGAGCTGATTGAGGCGGCAGGCGGCTTTAAAACAGAGCCGGAGAAGCTGATTGCAGGCGGCCCCATGATGGGTATGGCGCTGTTTGGAACGGATATTCCGATTACAAAGACAAACTCCGCCCTGCTGTGCATGAGCAAGGATGAGGTTGCTGCCAATGCAGAAACTCCCTGTATCCGCTGCGGTAAGTGCGTAAGCGTATGTCCCAGCCATATTGTGCCTGTGAAAATGATGAAGGCTGCCTTAAAGGGCGACTGTGAGGCCTTTGAAAAGGTTGGCGGTATGGAATGTATGGAGTGCGGAAGCTGTACCTTTATCTGTCCGGCTAAGCGTCCTCTGACCCAGGCATTCAAGGAAATGAGAAAAACGGTTGCAGCAAACCGCAGAAAGAAAGCGTAGGAGGGGAAGATAAGACATGAGCAAATTATTAAACGTATCCTCATCCCCGCACGTTCGGAGCAATGAGACAACCCAGAGCATTATGATGGATGTGGCAATCGCCATGCTTCCGGCTACTGCCTTTGGTGTATTTCAGTTTGGGCTTCACGCGCTGCTGGTTCTGATTGTAACCATTGCGGCCTGCGTGCTGAGTGAGTATGTATTTGAAAAGATTACAAAAAGACCCTGCACCATCAGCGATTTCAGTGCTGTTGTTACCGGTATGATTCTGGCGCTGAATATGCCGCCGGAAATTGCCCTGTGGATCCCGGCTCTGGGCGGTGTATTTGCGATTATCATTGTAAAGCAGCTTTACGGCGGTCTGGGACAGAACTTCATGAACCCGGCACTGGCAGCAAGATGCTTCCTGCTGATTTCCTTTACCGGTCAGATGTCCGCATTTACCCTGGACGGCTGGACCGGTGCAACTCCGCTGGCAGTATTAAAGGCAGGCGAGAGTGTAGATGTAGCAGCTATGTTTATCGGTAAGATTCCGGGAACCATCGGTGAGGTTTCTGTTATTGCCCTGTTAATCGGTGCAGCTTACCTGGTTGTGAAAAAAGTAATTACTCTGAGAATTCCGCTTACTTATATTCTGACCACCGCTGTTTTCGTATTTATTTTCGGACAGCAGGATCTGAATTATGTACTGGCTCACATCTGCGGCGGCGGTCTGATTTTCGGTGCCTTCTTTATGGCAACAGACTATGTGACCAGCCCCATCACACCAAAGGGCCAGATTGTGTTCGGTATTCTTTTAGGTATTCTGACAGGACTGTTCCGTATTTTCGGCGGTTCTGCGGAGGGTGTTTCCTACGCAATTATCATCAGCAACCTGCTGGTTCCGCTGATTGAGCGCTTCACTCTTCCGACACCATTTGGAAAGGAGGGCAAAAAATCATGAGTAAGGGCGGATTTATGAAAGATGCCATGATCCTGTTTGCCATCACACTGGTGTCCGGTGCATGTCTGGGCGGTGTTTATGAGGTTACAAAAGCCCCCATCGCTGCGGCTGAGATGGCTGCCAAGGCAGAGGCATATAAGACAGTTCTTCCGGCAGCAGAAACCTTCGAGGAGGCCGGTTCTTCAGATGCTCTGGCAGCAGCAAATACAGAGATTGCAGGTCTGGGCTACGGCAATGTAACTGTGGACGAGGCAGTAAGCGGCAAGGACGCTTCCGGTGCAGAGGTAGGATATGTTGTTACCTCTACTTCCAAGGATGGCTACGGCGGTGCAATTACCGTTTCCGTGGGCGTTGAAGCAGACGGTACTGTTTCCGGTATTGAATTTCTGACTCTGGCTGAGACAGCAGGTCTTGGTATGAATGCAGACAAGCCGGAATGGAAAGGCCAGTATGCAGGCAAAAATGTAGATTTATTTACTGTCACCAAAAACGGCGCTTCCGCAGATAACGAGATTAACGCAATCAGCGGTGCGACCATTACTTCAAATGCAGTAACCGGTGCAGTAAACGGGGCAGTTTACTATGTAAAGAACTGCCTGGCACAGTAGGAGGTAGGAAGTCATGAATAAATGTGTAGAACGTTTATATAACGGTATTATTAAAGAAAACCCGACCTTCGTCCTGATGCTTGGTATGTGTCCGACTCTGGCAGTTACCACAACTGCTATCAACGGCGTCGGCATGGGACTGTCCACGACGGCAGTTCTGGTTTTCTCTAACCTGTTTATTTCCGCACTGCGGAAGATTATTCCGGATCGGGTACGTATTCCGGCATATATTGTAATTGTTGCTTCTCTGGTTACTATCGTACAGCTGCTTCTGCAGGCATTTATTCCCAGCCTGTATGAGTCACTGGGTATTTTCATTCCGCTGATCGTAGTAAACTGTATTATCCTTGGCCGTGCCGAGGCATATGCAGCAAAGAACGGTCCTCTGGAATCTGCTTTCGATGGTATCGGTATGGGCCTTGGATTTACCGTAGGTCTGACCTGTATTGCTATTTTCCGTGAGATCCTTGGTTCCGGTTCTATCTTCGGTATTGAGCTGATCCCGGAAAATTACCGCATTGCTATTTTCGGTCTGGCACCCGGAGCATTCTTTGTACTGGCTGGCCTGACTGCCCTTCAGAACAAATTTAAGGCTCCCTCTGCTACCAACGGCTCTGTGGCTCCTTCCAAGCTGGCCTGCGGCGGCAACTGCTTAACCTGCAGCGGCTCTGCATGTCAGGCAAACCATGAGGCTCTGGAAGAAATTCGCAGAAAGAAAGAAGAAGAGGCTCTGGCAGCAAAGAAAGCAGCCGCTGAAAAGGCAGCTGCAGCAAAAAAAGCAGCCGCTGAAAAGGCAGCTGCAGAGAAAACGGCAGAATAGGAGGGGCTGAGTAGATGAAAGAATTGATTTTAGTAATTGTGGGCGCTGCTCTGGTGAATAACATCATCCTGAGCCAGTTCCAGGGACTCTGCCCGTTCCTTGGTGTATCCAAGAAGGTAGATACCTCTCTGGGTATGGGCGCAGCCGTTATTTTCGTAATTGTGCTGGCCTCTATTGTAACAAACCTGATTTATACCTTTGTACTGGTACCGACAGGCCTGACCTATCTGCAGACCATTGCATTTATCCTGGTTATTGCAGCTCTGGTACAGCTGGTTGAGATGTTCCTGAAGAAAAATATGCAGTCTCTGTATCAGGCGCTGGGCGTGTTCCTGCCTCTGATTACCACCAACTGTGCAGTTCTGGGTTCCGCTCTGACCAACGTACAGAAGGAGTACAACTTTATTTTCAGCGTGGCCAACGGTTTCGGTACTGCAGTAGGCTTTACCATTGCAATTGTACTGCTGGCAAGTATCCGTGAAAGCATTGAAGACAATGATATTCCATTTAACTTTAAGGGATCACCCATTGTGCTGATCACCTCCGGTCTGATGGCGATTGCCTTCATGGGCTTTTCCGGTCTGATTTAACGGGAGGGATCGAAGGATGAATATGATGGGATTGCTCATGGCAGCAGGAATCATCGGTGCTATCGGTATTATTATCGGTGTACTCCTGGGACTGGCCAGTGAGAAGTTAAAAGTAGAGGTAGATGAGAAAGAAATCCTGGTTCGTGCAGAACTGCCGGGCAACAACTGCGGCGGCTGCGGATTCCCGGGATGTGACGGTCTGGCAAGCGCGATTGCTGCCGGAACTGCAGCTGTCAATGCCTGCCCGGTAGGCGGTCCGGCTGTAGCTGAGAAGATTGCTGCAATTATGGGTGTTGAAGGCGGCTCTGCCGAGAAGAAGGTTGCCTTTGTAAAATGTAAAGGTACCTGCGACAAAACCCGTGTACAGTACAATTACTTTGGTATTGACGACTGTGCCAAGGTTTCTGTAGTTCCCGGCGCCGGCGAAAAGGCCTGCTCCTACGGATGTATGGGTTATGGCTCCTGCGTAAAGGCCTGTGCTTTTGATGCGATTCATGTTGTGGACGGCGTTGCTGTTGTAGATAAGGAAAAATGTGTTGCCTGCGGTAAATGTGTGGCAGCCTGCCCCAATCATCTGATTGAACTGGTTCCCTATTCTGCAAAACATCTGGTACAGTGTGCTTCCCACGATAAGGGCAAGGACGTAAAGGCAAAATGTGATAACGGCTGTATCGGATGTACCCTGTGTACCAAGCAGTGTGAGTTTGACGCGATTCACATGGATAACAACGTAGCTGTCATTGATTATGAGAAGTGTACAAACTGCGGCAAGTGCGCAGAAAAGTGTCCTTCCAAGATTATTCTGTAAGAAATGAATTTTATAAAAGGTACTGTCCGAACGTTGAATGATGATCGGGCAGTATCTTTTTATTTTCCAGTACTGTTCTATAATCTTGTGGAAGATTTTTAAATATGCTAAGATACAGGTGAAATTCCTGTTTTGTTGGGGAATAGACAGAGAAAACAGTGAGATACAGAGGTGAAAAAATGCAGGGAAAACATGTGGAAAAAAGAGAGAGCGCCCAGGAACAGTATGATAAAATGACAAAGACTCCGGTTCATCAGCTGGTGCTGACTCTGGGGCTTCCTACGACGATCAGTATGCTGGTAACCAATGTGTACAATATGGCGGATACCTTTTTTGTAAGCAGTCTGGGAACCAGCGCCAGCGGAGCTACCGGCGTAGTGTTTGCCCTGATGGCGATTATTCAGGCCTTCGGATTTATGCTGGGCCACGGGGCGGGAAGCAATATCAGCAGAAAGCTGGGCGGCAAGGATGTGGAGAGTGCCAGAAAATTTGCCTCTACCAGTTTCTTCCTTTCGATTTTGTGCGGCAGCTGTATCGGCATTCTGGGATTTGCTTTTCAGGAACCTTTGATGCGTCTTCTGGGAAGTACGGATTCTATTCTGCCTTACGCAAAAGAGTACAGCACCTGGATTCTTCTGGCAGCGCCTGCCATGGCCTCCAGCTGCGTCATGAACAATATTCTGCGGTATGAGGGAAAGGCCGTGTTTGCCATGATGGGGCTGGCCTCCGGCGGAATTCTGAATATTCTTGGAGATGCGGTTCTGATTTTCGGGCTGGATATGGGAGTCAGGGGAGCCGGGATTTCTACGGCAGTTTCCCAGTATGTGGGAGCGGCGATTCTGATCAGTCCCTTTCTCAGAGAAAAGATTCAGAGCCGGATCAGCATCAGGTATTTTACCCGCAGCTGGAAGGACATTACCAATATTACAGCAGTGGGTTTTCCAAGTCTGATGCGCCAGGGACTGAACAGCGTTTCCGTTATGGTGCTGAATCTGTGCTCTGCCGTATATGGGGATGCAGCAATAGCGGCTATGAGTATTGTATCCAGGGTTATTAATTTTCTGTTCTGCGTGGCACTGGGAATCGGACAGGGCTTTCAGCCGGTCAGTGCTTTCAACTACGGAGCAGGAAAATACAGCCGTGTGCGGGAAGGCTTCTGGTTCAGCATCCGCAGCAGCCTGGTTGTGTTAAGTGTTTCCGCAGTAGCAGGATTTTTCTGTTCCGGATGGATCATTGCCCTTTTCCGGGACGACCCGGAGGTAATCAGCGTAGGTGTCAGGGCGCTCAGGGCCCAGTGCCTGTCTTTGTTTTTCCTTCCTGTATCTCTGTGCGGAAATATGCTGTTTCAGAGTATTGGGAAAAGCGGGATGGCAACTTTTTTATCAATGATTCGAAGCGGCATTGTTTTTATCCCTGTTTTATGGATCTTCAGCCATGCTTTCGGGCTGTTCGGGATTCAGATTTCCCAGGTGACGGCAGATATTATATCGGCAGTGATTACCCTGCCTTTTGTGGTATCGTTTTTTCGTTCCATGCCTGAGGACAGGGCGGACAGCTAAAGGGGACAGTGTTATTTGCTTTAATTTTGCCTGTGATGGAATAAGAGACTTCAGAAAAGAAAGAACAGGGATTTCGATGTGACGGGAATCTGAGGAAAGGGAAAATGCATGGAGAAAAGAAAATGGACATTCTGGTCTTTTGAGGCCAATGAAATGGGTGCCCTGTCTGCGTATCTGGAACAGATGGCGGAAAAAGGATGGTTTCCGGACAAAATCGGGGAGTGGGGAATTGTATTTTATGAGGAGGAGCCGGAAGAAAGGCGCTATGCAGCAGCTTTTGTTCCCGGGGGATCCTTTATGACAGGGCCAGACAGCTATGAGGCACGGGTTATGAGAGAGAGGTGCGGAAAAGCCGGATGGAAATTTCAGTGCGGAGGTCCGGGCATTCAGATATTTTATGCCAGAAGCAGAGAGCTTCCTCTGGCTGAGCCCTTAAAGGAGAGTCTTCAGTTTTCGATTCAGAAAAAAAGACTTCTGAATTCCCGGATTGTGACAGCGCTGCTGGTTGGTTTTTTTGTCTGGGCTATGAGAGACATATGGGAGAATCCGGCAAAGAGCTTTGCAGATCCGGACAGGCTGGCAGACGGGATTCTGCTGGCGGTTCTGTCTGTGTTTTTTGGAGTCAAGGTGCTGGAAAGCCTTCTCTGGTTTTTGAAGGCGAAAAGGCAGATGAAGGAACAGAAGGTGCTTTTTCAGCACAGTTTGTCCTATGTGAGGGCAAAGACGCTGGGAACGGCATTTCTGACAGGTGTGCTGCTTGCCGTATTTTTTGGAATATCAGGATTTGTCAGCAGAAATGCGATGGTGTTTTTGGCAATTATGATTCTGTTTGTTATCCTTCTTGGAATGCAGTCCTGGATTCGTCTCCACGAAAGCGGTGATACCAGAGTGAAAAGAGTCAAATATGCTCTCTGCAGTGTCGCAGTCAGTGTGATTTTTTCAGGAGCCGCTGTATTTCTTATGGAGAAATGTATCCCGGAAATCAGAGCTTTTCAGGAAAATACATGGGAGTGGCTGTATCCACCGGAAGAGATAGCTCCGGAGTTTGACAGGATTGAGAATTATCATCTGGAAAATCTGAAAAGCCCGGCAGCTGTTTATCAGAGTCAGATAGGGAGAAGCAGTGAGACAGGGAACCGGTTGATGATCGAATATTTTGAAAGTACGATTCCGGCTGTATTTCGTTTTGGAAGCTCTGCTTATCCTAAGGATCGGGGCGATAAATGGAGGATTACCCGGACTGAGGTTTTAAGCGGGGATCCGTCCCTGTCGATTGAGCGGTTTCATTACAGTCTGGATATTCCCGGCTCATCGGTGAGAGAGGATCCGGAGGATGCTTTTGATACCTATGTGATTACAGATGAAAACAGGATGCTGGTGCTGAATTTTTCAGAATCCAGTGAGCCGGATGCTGTAAAAACGGCAGAAGAGGTCTTTCTCAGAAAGAAAGCACCGGCAGAATAGAAATTCCGGAAAAGGGGCCGCCTGTGCATTGCCCCTTTTCCGGAAGAGTCAAAGAAATGAATAATCAGGAGAGCTCCTGAAGAGCCTTTAAAAAGGCGTCAACTGCTTCCGGCTTTGTAGCCCAGGAGGTTACCAGGCGGATGCAGGTGCGGGTGTCGTCAATCACGGTCTGGACAGAGAAAAGGAAATCTCTGGAAAGCGCCTCCATAACCGGATTTGGAAGGATGGGAAACAGCTGATTGGTTGTGGATGCCCACTGGAAGGAGTATCCGCATGCTTCAATGCCGCGGCGGAGTCTGTCTGCCATTTCATTGGCATGGGAAGCCATGTCATAGAAGAGATGATTCTGGAACAGCTCTTCAAACTGGATGCCCAGAAGCCATCCTTTTGCCAGCATGGCGCCTTTCTGTTTGATAAGGTAACGGAAATCCTGCTTTAAATTGGGATTCAGAATGATAAGCGCTTCTCCGAAGAGGGCTCCGTTTTTCGTACCGCCAATATAAAATAAATCGGTCAGGCGGGCAATGTCAGCCAGAGTCAGATCGCAGGCAGAGCTGGTCAGGGCAGAACCCAGTCTGGCTCCGTCTAAAAACAGGTAGAGTCCTTTCTGGCGGCAGAAGGCGGAAAGCTCCTCTAACTGAGCCTTGGTGTACTGGGTTCCTACCTCGGTGGCATTGGAAATATAGACCATTTTCGGCTGCACCATATGTTCATCTGTGTGCCAGTCCAGAGCCTTCTGGATCAGGGCGGGAGTCATAAGGCCATCCGGGGAGGGCTGTCCCAGAACCTTGTGTCCTGTGGCTTCGATGGCGCCGGTTTCGTGAACATTGATGTGTCCGGTTTCTGCACAGATGACAGCCTGATAGGGCTTCAGAGCGCAGGAAATGCCCAGAAGATTGGTCTGGGTTCCTCCGGTGATAATATGAATATCAGCATCTTCTCTGCCGATTTCCCGGCGGATCAGCTCTTTTGCATGGTCTGTATGGAGATCCAGGCTGTAGCCGTTGTTCTGCTCCAGGTTGGTTTCCATCATAGCCTGAAGAATCCGCGGGTGGGCTCCTTCGCTGTAATCATTATTGAAGCTGTAAATCATGGTATTCCTCCTTGTGTCTGATTAATCACGCAACGATTCAGGACGGCGAAGAAGCCGGGCCTCTGCTTAGTTCTGAATGTTACAGCCATACTGGCAGCGCTGCCGGTTCAGGGCGGCTGGAATGGCTGCCGATACTGAAAGCCATCATATAACAGAATCAGGGAAAATGCAAGAAAAGAGAGAAAGGATAAAGAGTGATCGTTATGATAGGAGAATGGATCCAGCAGGCAGATGTGTGGATTTTGCTGCTGATACAGGAATATCTTCGGGCAGACTGGATGACAGGATTTTGGAAGGCAGTGACCTTTTTGGGAGACGCAGGCTGGTTCTGGATTGTGACGGCTGTTGCTTTTGCGCTGATTCCCAAAACAAGAAAAGCAGGGCTGACAGCAGGGCTTTCCCTGGCTGTGGGAGCGCTGATTACCAATGTGTTTCTGAAAAATGCGGTTGCCCGGATACGGCCTTATGACTTGTATCCGGCGATTGAACTGCTGGTGGAAAAACAGACAGATTTCTCCTTTCCCTCCGGCCACACCTGCGCATCCTTTGCAGCTGCCCTTGTTTATCTTAAGATGTTTCCGGAGAGGAAGGGAGTGGGAGCGGGATTTGTGATTCTGGCGGTTCTCATTGGATTTTCACGGCTTTATGTGGGCGTTCATTATCCCACAGATGTGCTGGGCGGATTTCTGGCAGGGTGGCTTGCCAACATCCTGGCTCTGAAGGCAGAAGGGGTCTGGGAAAAGCGGCGGAACACAAAAAGAGAAGGGGCGTGAGCAGGTGATAAACGAAAGCGGAGCGATGCAGGAAAACAGGATTTTAACCAGGCTTTTTGCTCTCTAGGATCAGGAATACGGGGATTTTCAGGCCCGCCTGATGCCGGGAATCAGCAGGGAGAGGATTATTGGAGTAAGGACTCCGCAGCTGAGAGGTCTGGCGCGGGAACTGGCGGGAACAGATGAAGCCGGACATTTTTTGCAGGCCGAGGTTCACCGCTATTATGAGGAAAACAATCTTCATGGAATTCTGATTTCCGGAATCAGGGACTTTCCGGATTGTGTAAAGGAGCTGGACCGTTTTCTTCCTCAGGTGGACAACTGGGCCACCTGCGATCTGATTCGCCCGGCAGCAGCAAAAAAGCATCTGCCGGAATTTCTTCCGGAGATTCGCCGCTGGCTTGTTTCTGACCATACCTACACCATCCGGTTTGCTGTGGAAATGCTGATGTGCTATTATCTGGACGAGGCCTTTGAACCGGAATATCCGGAGCTTGTATGCAGCCTGCAGTCAGAGGAATACTATGTGAAAATGATGATTGCCTGGTATTTTGCGACAGCCCTGGCAAAACAGTATGAAAAGGCGCTGCCCTTTTTGGAGGAGCAGCGCCTGGATGTGTGGACACACAATAAAACCATTCAGAAGGCTGTGGAAAGCTTCCGGATTAAGCCGGAACAGAAGGAGTACCTGAAGCGTTTAAGACGTCCTTCTTCCCGCGGATGCTCTCCAGCGCCTTTTTAAACTGTTTCCGGAACAGAAAGACGGTAAAGGAAACAGCAAAGAAATCGGCAACCGGCTCTGCCATGTATACGGCAGAAACCTGATCTCCTGTCCAGAAACGGGGAATGATGTAAATCAGCGGAATCAGGAGAACGAATTTTCTCATAACTGCCACCATGATGGACTCTTTGGCATAGCCGATGGAGTTGAAGGCCATCTGGCAGGAAATCTGAATTCCGAACAGGAAGAGGCAGGCCAGGTAAATCCGGAGCGCCCGTTTGGTAAAGTCAAGAAGAGCGGCATCGGTGGTGAACAGACCGGCAAATCCTTTCGGGAATACCATGATAAACAGCCAGAGCAAGGTTGCATAGGCCATGCTGACCTTCAAAAGAAGCCAGAAGGCTTTTTTGACCCGAACCGGATTGCTGGCGCCGTAGTTATAGCTGATAATCGGCTGTGCGCCCTGTCCCAGACCCTGAAGAGGCAGCATGGCAAACATCATGACACTGGTAAGAATCGTCATGGCGCCTACGGCAATATCTCCGCCGTATTTCAGAAGAGAGGAGTTAAAGCATACAGAAATAATGCCTTCGCTGCTCTGCATAATGAAGGTGGAGGTGCCGAGTCCAACGCAGGGAAGGATAATGGCTTTCTGGAGGCCGAGCCGGTTGAGACGCAGACGCAGCTGCGTTTTTTTGCCCATCAAAAAGGCAAGAACCCAGATGCAGGAGAGAGCCTGGGAAAGAACTGTGGCCAGCGCTCCTCCGCGGACTCCCATGTTCATGCCAAAGATAAAGATGGGATCCAGGATAATATTGGTTACTGCACCGATCAGTACGGAAAGCATTCCTGTTTTTGCAAAGCCCTGGGCAGTAATAAATGCATTCATGCCAAGGGTAAGCTGTACAAAAATGGTGCCAAGGGCATAGATATTCATGTAGCTGACGCTGTATTCAATGGTGTTTTCACTGGCGCCGAAGGCCATCAGCAGCGTCCGGTTGAATAAAAGCAGAATTCCCGTGAGAACTGCGGAAATAATCAGCTGAAGCGTAAAGCAGTTATTCAGAATTTTTTCAGCATCTTCATATTTGCCTTTTCCCATAAAAATAGAGGCCCGGGGCGCTCCGCCGTTTCCTACCAGCATGGCAAAGGCGGACACAATCATGATTAATGGCATACAGACGCCGACGCCGGTTAAGGCCATGGCTCCTGTCTCCGGAATATGGCCAATGTAAATCCGGTCTACAATATTGTAGAACATATTGATAATCTGAGCGGCAATGGTTGGAAGAGACAGGGTCAACAGCAGCTTGCCGATTGGTTCTCTTCCAAGAAAATCTTTGTTATCTTTCATAGATGTTTCCTTCTTTCCAGCATATTTTTTGTGTTGTCAATGATTCTCTGGTTGAATGCAAAGAACTGATTCTGTTCCTCCTCTGTAAAACCGGTAAAAATTTCATGAAAAAACAGCTCCTGAACGGTCTCAATGGCATCTGTTACAGGGGCACTGGCGGGCAGCAGGGATAAATGCTGTCTGCGCCGGTCGCGGGGATCGGCAGCTCTTTCCAGCATGGCTTTTTGAATCAGAGATTCTACGGCCTGGGAAACATGGCTTTTGGCCAGCATTTTATATTCCACAATGTCTGCTGCTGTATCCAGCTGCGGATTGTTTTTCAGGAAGCAGATAATGGACACCTCTGCCATGGTCAGATGGTAGGTTTCGCAGAGCTCCCGCAGAAAGGATTCGTGAAGCTTATTGGTACGGCGGGTAGTCTCCAGAAGTTCAGTTATCCAGGATGACATGGAAATACCTCCTCAAATGGTTTTACAGAAAACACTCTGTAAAATAGTTCTATTTTGAACAGTTCTAAATAGAACTAACTAAGGGAGTATTATACAGCAAATGGAGGAAAAGTCAAGGAAATTGTGAATTATTGCTTGACAAATAAGGCTATGTGACGTACAATACGCCACATAGAGAGCTTCTGTTTTACCATGTCAGGGAAGAAGAGAGGAAACTGTTATGACTCAGATTACAACCATGCAGATGAATATGGAAATGATGTGCGGCATGATGATGGACATGTGCCGTATGTTTGCGTATTCAAAAAACAGGATATGATTTGCATGGATGCTGAGAGACAATAGGGATAGTACCGGGAAACCGGAGTGACAGCCGCAGGTCTTTACAGACCTGCGGTTTTTGATTTCATAGGAAATTGCGTCCTATGAAATAAAAACGCTCTGCGGGGATGTGCACCGCGCATCACAGGAAGGAGGCTGCTGACGCGGCCGCGGTACGGGAATTGGAAGGAGGAAATATGGCAAACGAAGAGACGATTATCCAGTTAAAGGGAATGGGAAAGGAATTTAAGACGGCCAACGGCCCGGTTGTGGCGCTTAATGACATTAATCTGGATATTTACAGAGGTGAGATTTTTGGAATTATCGGCCTTTCCGGCGCAGGAAAAAGTACGCTGGTAAGATGCATCAATATGCTGGAGGTTCCCACATCGGGACAGGTACTGTTTGAGGGAGAGAATCTGGCAGCCATGAGTGAGGCGGGCCGGAGAATGGCAAGACAGTCCATGGGAATGATTTTTCAGCAGTTTAATCTGCTGTCCCAGAGAACCGTTTTGAAAAATGTCTGTTTTCCTATGGAGATTGCAAAGAACCATTTCTATACCAAGGCAGAGGCAAAAAGCAGGGCCATGGAGCTGTTAAAGCTGGTAGGACTGGAGGAACGGGCCGGAGCTTATCCGGCGCAGCTGTCCGGCGGTCAGAAGCAGAGAGTGGCGATTGCAAGAGCCATTGCAACAAATCCCAAGGTGCTTCTCTGTGATGAGGCAACCAGCGCCCTGGATCCCAATACAACCAAGTCCATTCTGCAGCTGCTTAAACAGATTAACAGGGAGCTGGGAATTACCGTGATTGTGATTACTCATGAGATGGCGGTGATTGAGGCCATTTGTGACCGGGTGGCAATCATTGACAAGAGCCACATTGCTGAGGTGGGTAAGGTTGCCGAGATTTTCTCAGAGCCCAAGTCGAAAATCGGACGCCAGCTGATTCTGGGAGATGCAATTACCAATGTGAAAATCAGCCATTCCCGGAAAATCAGAATTATCTTTGACGGACGGGAATCCATGGAGCCGGTATTAGCCAACATGATTCTTGCCAGCAAGGTGCCGGTGAATATTATGTATGCGTCAACCAGAGATGTAGGAGGAAAAGCGATGGGTCAGATGATTGTTCAGCTTCCGGAGGACGAAGCGGATGCTGCAAGAGCCCTTCACTATCTGAAATCTGTTAAAATTCCGTTTGAGGAGGTAAGAGAAAATGACCTTTAGTCCGCAGATTATGGAGCTGATTCAAAATGGAATCGGAGAAACCCTGTGTATGGTGCTGATTTCCACGGTGCTGTCCTATGTAATCGGAATTCCCTTAGGTATTATTCTTGTGGTGACAGACAAGGAGGGAATTCACCCGATTCCCCTGCTTCAGAAGATTCTGGGCACTGCAATTAACCTGCTTCGCTCCATTCCCTTTCTGATTTTGCTGATTATGATGATTCCCCTGACCAGAAAGCTGGTAGGAACCAGTCTGGGATGGAAGGCAGTGGTTCCGCCTCTGGTGGCATCTGCAGCTCCTTACATTGCCAGAATGGTCGAGTCTTCCTTCAAGGAGATTGATGCCGGAGTGATTGAAGCGGCCAAGTCCATGGGCGCCAGTACCTTTCAGATTATATGGAAGGTGCTTCTTCCGGAGTCAAAGCCTTCGTTATTGGTGGGAGCAGCGATTTCCACTACCACGATTCTGGGATATTCCGCAATTGCCGGAGCGGTAGGCGGCGGCGGACTGGGCGGTATTGCCATTAACTACGGCTATTACCGGTATGAGTCAGATATGATGTTTCTGACAGTGGCGATTCTGGTGATTATTGTCCAGATTATTCAGGAGATTGGCATGAAGCTGGCAAGAGTCAGCGATAAGAGAATCCGGTAACAGACTGGATTTTCAAAGCAAACGGATTTAGCAGCCGGAGAAAATACTCAGACTGTCGGCCGAAAGGGCCTTATAAATCAGGGCGAAAACTGCCCGGCATCTATTCATTATTATCCATGAGGAGGAGAAGAATTATGAAGAGAAGAATTAGTGTAATCACGGCAGCATTTCTGGCAGCGGCAGCATTAACTGCATGCGGCGGCAAAACTGAGGAGACTGCAGCGCCGACACAGGCACAGACAGCTGCAGAAGAGAGCAAGGAAACTGAGGCAGCGGAGAACAAGGAGCCTGCAGAGCTGAAGGAGCTGGTGGTAGGCGCAAGCCCGGCACCGCATGCAGAGATTCTGGAGGCAGCACGCCCTGTTCTGGAGGAGAAGGGCTACAGCTTAAAGATTGTAGAGTATACGGACTATGTACAGCCGAACCTGGCTCTGGATACCGGCGATCTGGATGCAAACTATTTCCAGCACTTCCCATACCTGGAGCAGTTTAATGCAGAAAGAGGAACCAAGCTGGTAAGCGCAGGCGCTGTTCATTATGAGCCCTTTGGTATTTACGCAGGAAAGACAGCTTCTCTGGAGGAACTGGCAGACGGAGCAAAGGTTGCAGTTCCCAATGATGCAACCAATGAAGCGCGCGCACTGCTGCTTCTGGAGGCACAGGGCCTGATTAAGTTAAAAGAAGGTGTTGGCCTGAAGGCAACCAAGATGGATATTGTCGAGAATCCGAAAAATCTGGAGCTGTTTGAGGTTGAGGCAGCGCAGATTCCCCGTTCTCTTCCGGATGTGGATATTGCCGTTATTAACGGAAACTACGCTATTGAAGCAGGCATGAAGGTGACAGATGCTCTGGCTGTAGAGTCTTCTGATTCTGAGGCGGCAGTTACCTATGGAAACGTTGTAGCTGTTCAGGAAGGCAAGGAAAACGAGGAAGGCACAAAGGCTCTGATGGAGGCTCTTACCAGTGATACGGTAAAGGAATATATGGAGACAACCTATGAGGGTGCTGTCGTTCCGCTGTTTTAATAATCAGCAGAACAGCCGGCCCGGTCTGTCGGAAGAAGCAGAGTAGAATTTCGGTCAGAGGGCGGCATATGCAAGGGAGGTAAAATGGAAAACCAGGATCAAAGAGAAAGCAATTTGTATCCCGAATATCAGAATTACCAGGCAGGGGGTTCCCCTGCCTCATCCCGTCAGAACGGGCAGCCGGCAAATGGTCTGGCGACTGCTTCTCTGGTTATGGGAATCCTGGCAGTTGTAATGACCTGCTGCTGTTACGGAGGACTTATTTTCGGCGGCCTTGGGGTTTTATTTGCCCTTCTGTCAAAAGGAAACGGTCCGATGAGCGGGAGAGCCAGAGCAGGGCTGGGATTGTCCCTGGGCGGCCTGATTTTGACTGCTTTTTTATGGGGAATGTTTCTTATTGCAGGATTTTCCGGATACGGAGGAAGCTTTGAATTCAGTACTCCGGAGATTCCCCGGATTCCGGATCCGGAATTTGATTTGCCGGAGAATCTGGTTGCAGGGCTGAGACAGCTTTTCCCGGGAAAAGAACGGTTCCGGTAATGATTCCGATGGAACCATAGAATTAAGATGCGCATAGAATATACCAGGAAGAAATGGGGTGGTTCTGTGCGCATTTTTGATTTAAAAAAAAAGAAGTGATCAATATCTGTGACTGTAAACGGCTGGGATATGTGGGGGATGTGGAGTTTGATCCGGAGACAGGCTGCATTACCCATCTGATTGTGCCGGGGCCCGGCTGTCTGTGCGGAATTTTTGGCAGGGAAAAGGAGTATGTGATTTCTTTTTGCGATGTCCGGCAGATTGGCTCAGATATTATTCTGGTGGAAATCAGGCGTCTCAAGGATGTGGAAAAGACATGCAGCGGCGGGTGAAAAAGGGGAGAAGCCCGGAGTCGGGGGATTGCAGTGAAAACTGCTTGCGAATCTTGGTTATGTCATGTAAAATAAATGTAATATTTACAGACAGAACCCCCAGGGTTTTTACAAAGAATGAGGAGGAAAAAGGAAGTGAAATGTCCATACTGCAATGCACAGGATACAAAGGTAATTGACTCCAGACCTGCTGATGACAACAGCTCCATACGCCGCCGCCGTCAGTGCGAGAAGTGCGGAAAGCGGTTTACTACCTATGAAAAACTGGAAACAATGCCTCTGATGGTGATAAAAAAGGATCGGTCCAGAGAGACCTATGACCGTTCCAAGATTGAATCGGGAATTATTCATTCCTGCCACAAGCGGCCGGTGTCCACACAGCAGATCAATGCCATGATTGACGAGATTGAAAATCAGATTTTCAACATGGAGGAAAAGGAAGTGGAGACTACGGTAATCGGTGAACTGGTGATGCGAAAGCTGAAGCAGTTAGATGAGGTGGCCTATGTGCGTTTTGCCTCTGTTTACCGGGAATTTAAGGATGTAAACACCTTTATGGAGGAGCTGGGAAAGCTTCTGCAGAACAAATAAACAGGAGAAAAAGCATTGATACTGGAACAGTTTTATCCCCGTGAATGGCTGAGCAGCACCTATGAGATTCCATGGGAGGAGTGGCAGAAAAAGGGCATTCGGGGCGCAATTTTTGATATTGACAATACGCTGGTGGAGCATGATGCTCCGGCAGATCAAAGGGCGGTGGAGCTGTTTGAACGGCTTCGCGGACTGGGCATAAAAACCTGTCTTTTATCCAACAATAAGGAACCGCGGGTGGCATCCTTTGCAGCTGCCGTACATTCCCCTTATATTTATAAGGCGGGAAAGCCGGGAAAGAAAAATTATCTTCGGGCGATGGAACTGATGGGAACAGACAGGGAGACAACCCTGTTTGTGGGAGATCAGCTGTTTACAGATGTTTACGGGGCCAATCGCTGCGGGATTTACGGGATTTTAGTGAAGCCTATTAATCCCAGAGAGGAGATCCAGATCGTATTGAAACGGTATCTGGAGGCTCCTATTTTACATTGCTACAAAAAATCTCATTCCGGTCCGGGGAAATGACGGAGGATATGTCCCGGGGAGCTGAATACGGGATAATTTTCGGAGAACTGAGCCGGAGACGTTTTTTATAAGGCCGGAGCCGGAAGAAATGAACGGGCGGAAAGAGAAAATACTTGCATGGGAGACGGGAGTATGAGCAGAGAAAATGTGATTTTTATTGGATTTATGGGCGCAGGCAAGACCAGTGTGGGACGGGCTTATGCCAGGGCGGCAGGCATTCCGCTTGTGGATACGGATCAGATGATAGAAGAGGAAGCAGGCATGACCATCTCTGATATTTTCCGTTTGAAGGGGGAGGAATTCTTCCGGGAAACAGAGACTGCCGTATTAAAAAAGCTGCAGAAGGAGACAGAGCCCAAGGTGATTTCTGTAGGCGGCGGACTGCCTCTCAGGGAGGAAAACCGGGCCGTTTTACGAGAGCTGGGACAGGTGATTTTCCTTCAGGTAAAAGCAGAAACAGTGATTGAACGGTTAAAGGGAGACACCACCAGACCTCTTCTTCAGGGGCCGGATGTGAGGCAGAGAGCAGAAGAGCTTCTGGCTTACAGGAATCCCATTTACCGTCAGGCAGCCCATCAGATTGTAGATGTGGACGGGAAAACTGTGGAAGAAATTGTGAATCTGATAAGAGAGAAAGAAGGGACAAACAGATGAAGCTTCTTGTTTTAAACGGACCGAATCTGAACTTTCTGGGAATTCGGGAAAAGGGAATTTACGGAACCAGGGACTATGAATGGCTGGTGAAGCATCTGGAGGAAAAGGCTGCCTCTGAGGGACATGAGCTGGAGGTTTTTCAGAGCAACTGCGAGGGCGGTCTGATTGATAAGATCCAGGAGGCATACCACACAGGCGTGGAGGGGATTATCATTAATCCGGGAGCCTTTACGCATTACAGCTATGCTGTGCGGGACGCTCTGGCATCCATTCAGGTGCCGATTATAGAGGTTCATATCTCCAATGTTCATAAGCGGGAAGAGTTCCGCCATACGTCTGTGACAGCGCCGGTCTGCACCGGGCAGATTGTGGGACTGGGACTGCGCGGGTATGATCTGGCGATGGATTATCTGACAGGAGAACACTAAAAAGCATTTGAAATTCCTGTTTGTTTTTGCCTCCTTCATTTGATGCCTTTATTATATTGGACAAAGCAGAAAAAAGGAACAACACGAAAGGCGATTTGTGTCGAGCTGTAATTTCCGGACCGGTTTATCCATGCGGACGGAGGACGCAGACAGGTCTCTGCACAGCGGACAGGAGATGCCGGGGGCCGCAATCGCTGTATCGCGGAATGGTAATCGGTTTTTCCGTTTTTTAGAAGGTTGAAAAAAAAGGTTGAAAAAACGTATCTTTTATTATATTATAGAATAGATTAATCGCGTAAAACAGTACGTAAATTCAAGGAGGAATATCACATGATTTCAGCAGGTGATTTTAGAAACGGCATTACCCTGGAAATCGAGGGTGCAGTATATCAGATCGTAGAGTTCCAGCACGTTAAGCCGGGCAAGGGTGCTGCATTCGTAAGAACCAAAATCAAAAACGTTATGACCGGTTCCGTAGTAGAGAGAACCTTCCGTCCGACCGAGAAGTTCCCGTCTGCAAGAATTGACCGTGTAGACATGCAGTATCTGTATGCAGATGGTGATTTATTCAACTTCATGAACATGGACAACTACGAGCAGATCGCTCTGGCTCCCGATGTGATTGGCGATGCTCTGAAGTTTGTTAAGGAGAACGAGGTTGTTAAGGTTTGCTCTTACAACGGAAAAGTATTCTCTGTTGAGGCTCCTCTGTTCGTTGAGCTGGAGATCACCAGCACCGAGCCGGGCTTCAAGGGCGATACCGCTCAGGGCGCAACCAAGCCGGCTGTTGTTGAGACAGGCGCTACCGTATACGTTCCGTTATTTGTAGATAACGGCGACAAGATCAAGATCGACACCCGTACCGGTGAGTATCTTTCCAGAGCATAATTTAACAGAAATCATATGTGGAAAACCGCTTCGGCCCTGGCCGGGGCGGTTTTTTTGCATTATCGGGAGAAAAAGGAGAATCCTGCACAAGGCCAGAGCGGGATTTTGCATTAAGCGAGGAAAAAGGCGGAATCTGCACAAAATCAGAGCAAGATTTTGCATTAAGCGAGGAAAAGGGCGGAATCTGCACAAAATCAGAGCAGGATTTTGCATTAAGCGAGGAAAAAGGTGGAATCTGCACAAAATCAGAGCAAGATTTTGCATTAAACGAGGAAAAAGGCGGAATCTGCACAAAGATTGAGCGGGATTTTACATTATCGGGAGAAACGGGTGAATGGAAAAGGGAACATCAGGTTTTAATTGATAAAACAGGGAATTGCAGGTTCTGAATGACTTGAATTTTTTTTGAAATTCCCTTATAATAATAGATCAGTTTCTAAGTAAAAAAGCCGCATGCCTGGAATCCGGTTTCAGACATCAGGCGGCAGGAATGGAATAAAAGGAGACAGGAAACGTGAAAAAAATTCTTGAGTTGATTGCAGATGAAATGAAGGCGGCATTTGCCGGCTGTGGGTATGAGGAAGCTTATGCCAAGGTGGTATTGTCAAACCGCCCGGATCTCTGTGAATATCAGTGTAACGGGGCTATGGCAGCAGCCAAAGCCTATAAAAAGAAACCGATTGATATTGCTTCTGATGTAGTTGCGAAGCTGAAGGAGCAGTGCGGCGCCAGAGCGGCTGCAGGAGAGACTCCTGTTTTTCTGGATGAGGATATTAATGCAGTAATGCCGGGATTTATTAATCTTCGTGTGAATCCTCAGTATCTGGCAGAGTATATGGAAGGTATGACTCAGGCACCGAAGCTGGGACTGGATGAAACAGGCCACGGAGAAACAATTATTGTGGACTACGGCGGAGCCAATGTGGCAAAGCCTCTCCATGTGGGACATCTTCGTTCTGCGGTGATTGGAGAAAGCATTCGCCGGATGGGAAATTTCCTGGGATACCATATGGTAGGCGATGTTCATCTGGGAGACTGGGGCCTGCAGATGGGACTGATTATTGAGGAACTGCGGGACAGAAAGCCGGAGCTGGTGTATTTTGATGAATCTTATACAGGAGAATACCCGGCAGAGCCGCCTTTTACCATCAGTGAGTTAGAGGACATTTATCCTACTGCCAGCAAAAAGTCAAAAGAGGATGAGAGTTTTAAGGAGCGCGCTCAGACTGCAACCTTTAAGCTGCAGAACGGTTACGCACCCTTTACTGCAATCTGGAAACATATTATGAATGTTTCTCTGGCAGATTTAAAGAGAAACTACGGTAATCTGGATGTACATTTTGATTTATGGAAGGGCGAAAGTGATGCAGAGCCGTATATCCCCTGGCTGATTCAGGATCTGCAGGATAAGGGACTGGCTTACGAAAGCCAGGGCGCTCTTGTTGTTGATATTACAGAGCCGACAGATTCCAAGGAACTTCCTCCCTGTATTGTCCGCAAATCAGACGGAGCAGCTCTTTATGCTACCTCGGATTTGGGAACAATTCTGGAGCGGGAGAAGGATTTTGCTCCGGTGAAATACATTTATATTACAGATAAGCGTCAGGAACTGCATTTTACCCAGGTATTCCGCGTTGCGAAAAAGGCTGGATATGTAAAGCCGGAAACTCCGATGATTCATATTGGATTCGGTACTATGAACGGCAGAGACGGCAAGCCATTTAAGACCAGAGACGGCGGCGTTATGCGTCTGGAGCATCTGATTGCAGATATTGATGAGGCTGTTTATGCCAGAATTATGGAAAACCGTACAGTATCTGAGGATGAAGCGAGAGAGACGGCCAAGGTTGTGGGACTGGCTGCATTAAAGTACGGCGATCTGTCCAACCAGGCTGCAAAGGATTATGTATTTGATTTAGAGCGGTTTATTTCCTTTGAGGGGAATACAGGCCCCTATATTCTGTACACGATTGTCCGGATTAAATCCATTCTGGGTAAATATCTGGATCAGAAGCAGGAGGAAACTGCTGCATCTGCTATACTTGCACCGTCCGGCAGCGGAGAAAAGGCACTGATGTTAGAGCTGGCAAAATACAACGAGGTAATGGAAAATGCTTTTGCAGAGACAGCACCTCACAAAATCTGCCAGTATGTATTTGATTTGTCTAACGCATTCAACAGCTTTTACCATGATACCAGAATTCTGGCAGAGGAAGATAAAGCACGCCAGGCAAGCTGGATTCGTCTGATCACTCTGGTAAAAGATGTTCTTACTACCTGCATCCAGGTATTAGGATTCGAAGCCCCCGAACGGATGTGACGTTACAGCACTGACGTGCAAAAGAAGACCTCCGGCCAGAGCGGAGTGAGCTTGCTCACGCAGAGCAGGCCGGAGGTCTTCTTTTATAGGGCGGAGCCCGCGCAGCGAGATGGAGCGAAGCGGAATCGAGCTGAGTCACGTCAGGAGAGGGAAGCGGCCAGAGCGGAGTGAGCCTGGAAAATCAGTAGGAAACCGGAGGCGTGTATATGAAAATAACCAATTTCAGAACCAGCACCTTCTGGAAAGGAGAGATGGGGCTGCAGGCATCTGTTGAGGATGAGGGCAGTTCTTATCAAGTGCGCCTTTATGTCAAGGGTAGTCAGATTCGTGACTACTCTTGTTCTTGTGTAAAGGGAAATTCTTTCCATGGAATGTGTGCTCACGCGAAGCTGGTATGGGAGAAATGGCAGAAGGAGCTGGCAGCAGAGACGGGAAAGCCGGTATCCACATCTCAGGAAATCCGAACCATGATTCGGGAATATACGAATCGTGAAGTGGCTCAGATTATCCGGGAGCAGGAGGAGGGGCAGATTCGTTTAATTCCCCGTTTAATTGTAAAAAACAATGAAGTATCTGCTGAGTTTAAGCTGGGCAGAGCGCGGTTTTATGTACTTCGGGATCTGACCGCCTTTGTACAGGCAATCGACAGCGGAGCCAGTGTCTCTTACGGAAAACAGCTGACCTTTCATCACAGTATTTATGCATTTGCAGAAGAGGACAGACCTCTTTGCATGCTTTTGACAGAGCTGGTTCATGTGTATCAGGAACACTATGAGCAGTTCCGCAGAAGCACCTTTGCCACAGTGCAGGGGCTGAAGCAGCTGAATTTAAGCCGTGCCAACCGGGACCGGTTTTTCCGTCTGATGGAGGGACACACACTTGAGGTGGAGTTTTCCTCCGGGACTTCTGCACAGGTGCTGGTAAGCCGTTCCGGAAAAGAGGGGACAGAGTCTCTTCCTTTTGCAGTTTCTGTGGATATCTGCCGTGCAGGCAGAGACGGTATTCAGGTTTCTGTCGATCCGGATACCTATGGTTTTCCGGGAGAAGACTGCTGGTATGTAGGCGACAGGGAACGATTGGTATGTCTGGAGGGAGAGGCCTCCAGACAGATGGGAAGTTTTCTGGAGCAGGTTTTAAAAGACAGAAGAAGCCATACGCTGACGATTCAGGATCGTGATATTCCGCTGTTTTATGAGAGAGTGCTTCAGAAGATTCTCCCTTATACCAGCATGAATATAAAGGATGTGGATTTGGAAAAGTACCGGCCTCAGGAATTAAAGGCATCCTTTTCCTTTGACAGCCCCAGACCGGGCGAAATAACTATGAAGCCGGTGCTTTCTTACGGAGATTTTTCTTTCCAGCCGGTGGAGGATGAGAAAGTCCCCAGGACCATCTGCCGTGACGTTCCGGGAGAATTTCGAATCAGTCAGGCAATTACCAGATATTTTAAATACCGGGACGAAAGCGGAGAAACCCTTTTGATCCGGGATGACGAAGAAGCCATGTACCGTCTCCTCAGCGAAGGAATGACAGAATTTATGGAACTGGGAACGGTTTCTGTGTCAGAGGAGGCCGCAAAAATCAGGATTCTTCCTCCGCCGAAAGTACAGGTAGGGGTTCAGACCATGGGAAACTGGCTGGAACTTCATGTAGAGGCAGAGGGAATGACTCAGGCCCAGCTTCAGCAGATTCTGAAAAATTATCAGCCGAAAAAACCATATTACCGGCTGAAAACAGGAGAATTTCTTCAGCTGGGAGATGCGGGGATTTTTACAGTTGCCAAAATGATAAACGGCATGTCAGCAGAGAAGGAGGACGGGGAATCCGGCACCTTCCGGGTTCCCATGTACCGGGCTCTGTATCTGGACAGTATTTTAAAGGACGGAAACGGGATCACCTTTTACCGGGATAATCTGTTTAAGGCTGTTGTCAGAGGAATGAAGTCTGTGGAGGACGGAGATTTTGAGATTCCTGTGTCCATGCGCAGTGTGCTGAGGGGATATCAGAAAACGGGCTTTTACTGGATGAAAACCCTGGACAGCTATGGATTTGGCGGAATTCTGGCAGACGATATGGGACTGGGAAAAACGGTTCAGGTGATTGCTCTTCTGCTGGATGAGGCTCAGAAAAATCAGGAAAGCCGTTTTCTGATTGTCTGTCCGGCTTCTTTGGTGTACAACTGGGAAAATGAAATCAACCGGTTTGCACCGGAGCTGAAGGTGCAGACTGTCACAGGAACTGCCGTGGAAAGGCAGGAAATTCTCGAAGCAGCCCGGGGAGGAATGGAGAAGGAACCGCAGATCTATATTACTTCCTACGACCTTCTGAAACGTGATCTGCCTTTTTATGAAGGATTTTCCTTCCGTTTCCAGATTATTGATGAAGCGCAGTATATTAAAAATCCGTCTACACAGACAGCGCGGGCAGTCAAAATGATTTCCTCGCGGACCAGGTTTGCTCTTACAGGAACTCCCATTGAAAACAGGCTCAGCGAATTCTGGAGTATTTTTGATTATCTGATGCCGGGATTTCTGTTTTCCTATGGAGAATTTAAAAAGCGTTTCGAAAATCCCGTGGTAAAGGACGGGGATCAGACTGCTGTGGAAACTTTGAAAAGGCTGACGGGAGCATTTCTTCTGAGACGTCTGAAAAAGGATGTATTGAAAGATTTGCCGGAAAAACTGGAAACTGTGGTTTATTCCAGGGCGGAGACAGAGCAGCACACGCTCTACAATGCACAGGCGCTGCAGCTGAAGCAGTATCTGGAGGATCTGGATGGTGCTCCCGGAGGCAGCGAGCGGCTGCAGATCCTGGCGCAGATGACAAGGCTGAGGCAGATCTGCTGCGATCCTTCCCTCTGCTTTCAGAAATACAGAGGCGGCTCTGCAAAGCTGGATACCTGCATGGAGCTGATTTCCGGAGGAATTGAGGGCGGCCACAAAATTCTTGTATTTTCTCAGTTTACCTCTATGCTGGAGGTGATTGAAAAGCGTCTGAAAAAGGAGGGAATTTCCTATTACCTGCTGACCGGAGGGACCTCCAAGGAGGAGAGGATACGGATGGCCGGGGCCTTTCAGACAGACAGCGTTCCGGTTTTTCTGATTTCTCTGAAGGCGGGAGGAACGGGACTGAATCTGACAGCGGCAGATATGGTGATTCACTATGATCCCTGGTGGAATGCGGCGGCCCAGAATCAGGCAACAGACAGAACGCACCGGATTGGCCAGGAAAAGCAGGTGACGGTGTTCCAGATGATTATGAAGGATACCATTGAAGAAAATATCATGAAACTGCAGGCGCAGAAGAAAAATCTGGCAGATCAGATTATTTCCGGGGAAAGACTGTCCCTGTCCTCTCTTACAAGAGAGGAGCTGCTGAAGCTGCTGTCATAAAACAGAAGTGTGCCTGGACGGGCAGAAAGGAGAAGAAGCGATGGCACTTTACGATTACACGGGAGCTTTGCGCCAGGGGCGAAAGCAGTACCAGGCATCGGTGGCAAAGGGCGAATATCCCTATCTGCCGGTTCTGGACGATATTCTTGCCAATGCAGATATTGTTTCAGAGGTTAATTTAGGGCTGATAGATGTACCGTTAAGCAAGATTGTGGGAACAAAGACAAAGGGACGGACAGAAGCCTTTGCAGGAAATTTCATGCCGCTTCTGGAAGAAAAAACGGAGTTTGGCGCTAAATGGGCCAGGGTTTATGATTACCAGATTGAAGAGGGGATCCACGATCCGATTCTTGCATATGAATTTATGAACCGCTACTATGTGCAGGAGGGAAATAAAAGGGTCAGCGTTCTGAAATATGTCAATGCCTACAGTGTGCCGGCCTATGTTACCCGCCTGCTTCCGCGGCGCAGTAAGGAGGCGGACAACCGTTTATACTATGCCTTTCTGGACTTTTACCAGGTATCCTTTAACTGTGACGTGTGGTTCAGCAGAGAGGAAAGCTATGGACGTCTTCTGAAGGCTATGGGAATGAAGCCGGGACAGGTCTGGGATCAGGAACAGAGAATGTATTTCAAGGGCGCCCATGATCTGTTTGTTCAGGCCTTTGAAGGAAAGCGGACACCTGATATTGAGATGACAGCATCCGATGCCTTTCTGGTTTATGTGGAGATTTTCGGTTATCCCCAGGTAAAGGAAAAAACAGGAGATCAGATGCGCCGGGATCTGGATAAAATATGGGATGAGCTGCTTTTAAAGGCCCATGGAGACAGAATTGATCTGGTTGAGAAGCCGGTGGAGCAGGAAAAACCTGCGGTGAAGCTTTTTGACTGGCTGAAGGGCTCTGAAAATATTGAACCGGAGATGCTGAAAATCGCATTTATTTATCCAAAGACCAGGGAAAGCTCCAGCTGGGTTTACGCTCATGAGCTGGGGCGGATGTATCTGGAACAGAAATATGGAGGAAAGCTGCAGACCGTGGTATTTAACAATGCCTCTACAGACAGTCAGGTTGCTCAGGATATTTCTCTGGCCGTGGCTTCGGGCTGCAATGTGATTTTTACCACATCTCCCCAGATGGCAGCGCAGAGTGTCAAGGCAGCAGTGGAAAATCCACAGATTCGTGTGTTTAACTGTTCTGTAAATGTATCCTATTCTTCTATCTGCACCTATTATGCCAGAACCTATGAGGCAAAATTCCTGATGGGAGCCCTGGCGGCAGCGATGTGTGAAGGAGATGAGCTGGGATATATTGCGGATTATCCGATTTACGGGCGGGTATCCAACATCAATGCCTTTGCCCTGGGAGCCAGAATGATCAATCCCAGAGCCAGAGTACATCTGACCTGGTCCGGTCTGGAAAACGACAGAAGCAGGGAGGAACTGGAGCAGGCGGGAATTACCTGGATTTCCGGAGATGACACGATTACGCCCAAGAGGGCTTCCCGTGAATTCGGTCTTTATCACTGTCTGCCGGACGGAACAGTGGAAAATCTTGCAACACCTATCTGTGACTGGGGAAAATGCTACGTTCAGCTGGTAGAAATGATCTGCCGCGGTATGGCGGACGCAGAAAGACAGAAGGGGAAAAAGGCGGTGAATTACTGGTGGGGAATGTCTGCTGATGTAATTGACGTTATCTGTTCAGATTCACTGCCAAGGTATACAAAGCGTCTGATCCGCTTCCTGAAATCTTCCATCTGCGGAGGAAGATTCCAGATTTTTGAAGGGGAATTTGAGACGCAGAACGGGGATATTGTAGGAGAAGAGGGACGCAGTCTGACTCCGGAGGAGATTGTGAAAATGGACTGGCTGGCAGCAAATATTGTGGGAACGATTCCGCCGGTAGAGGCATTTAAGCCGGAGGCACGTCCGATGATTCTGCTTCAGGGAGTGAGAACAGCTGCAAACGATGAAAATGGGGAGGATGAAAAAGGTGAAAATTCTGGTACTGGCGGATCATGAATCAAAGGCGCTGTATGAGTATTTTGAACCGGAAAAGGTAAAGGATGTGGATTTGGTTCTGGCCTGCGGAGATCTGAGAAAGGGGTATCTGGATTTCTTTGCTTCCATGTGCCATGCACCGGTTTTGTATGTGCTGGGAAATCATGACGGATGGTATAAGAAAAACGAGCAGTGCGGCTGCATCTGCATTGAGGATGATATTTATGTATACAAAGGAATCAGGATTCTGGGACTGGGCGGCTCTATGCAGTACATTCCCGGAGCGGATCACCAGTATACGGAGCTGAAAATGAACTGGAGAATCAAAAAGCTCTGGTGGAAGCTGAAACGTCACAAGGGTTTTGATATTCTGGTAGCTCATGCCCCGGCAAAGGGAGTCAATGATCTGGAGGATCTTCCTCACAGAGGATTTGCCTGCTTTCGGGAGCTGATTGAAAAATACCAGCCCAATTTGTTTGTACACGGGCATGTACATGCCAATTACGGTAATGGATTTAAGCGGGTTGATCAGCTGGGAAGCACTGTGGTGGTCAATGCTTATGACCATTATATCCTGGATTTTCCAGATCGCGGATAAAGACAGGAAAAGGAAGAATACAGGAAATCTGTTCACAGAAAAAACATAAAAAAGCGCTTGCATTTTATTGTAAGCGCTTTTATAATCCATAAATGATAAGCTAGCTAACTATTAGGAAGCTAATTATTATAACGATGCTATCGTTGAAAACGATTCCGGGATCAGGAGGTGAAGAACATGAAAGAGAACAGGAAAGCCCGAAGGGGGGAGGAGGCCTTCTGGCGGGACCTGACAGAAAACTGGATGGATGTGAATCATCTTCACAGAACCATCTTGGAGAGAAAGCTGAATCAGAATGGACTGTACCGGAGCCAGCACCAGCTGCTGATGTATATTTCCGATCATCCCAACCAGTCTCAGAAGGAGATCGCAAAGCTTAACCGGATTTCTCCGGCCACAGCGGCAGTGACACTGAAAAAACTGGAGAAGGGCGGTTATATTCACAGGGCGGCAGATGACCGGGATAACCGGTGCAATCAGATCTGTCTGACAGAAAAAGGGAAGCGTGTGGTAGAATACAGTATCCTGTTTTTCAGTCAGGTTCAGCAGAGAATGTTTGCGGGATTTACAGAAGAGGAACGGACCAGACTGACAGGAGATCTGGAACGAATCAAGACAAATCTGACAGAATTTCTGTCTGAGACAGAAAGAGAGGATATATCATGAAGCAATATGCAAAATACGCAAAGCCTTATCTCAGCGCCTTTATTATAGGCCCGTGTCTGATGCTGGCAGAGGTATTTGGAGATATTCTTATGCCCAAAATGATGTCTCTGATTATCAATCACGGAGTAGCAGCTCACGATACCGGCTATATTCTCCGCATGGGGCTTTATATGGTTCTGGTGGCAGCGGGAATGGCTGTCAGTGGAATCGGAGGCGCTTATTTTTCCGCAAAGGCATCGATTAGTTTTACCAGTGATCTGAGAAAGGATCTGTTTGAAAAGGTACAGAAATTTTCCTTTCAGAATATTGATGATTTCAGCACCGGTTCTCTGGTAACCAGGCTGACCAACGATGTACAGCAGGTGCAGCAGGTAATGATGATGGGGCTGCGTCTGGCGCTGCGGGCGCCGGGAATGCTGGTCGGAGCTCTGATTATGGCATTTTTGATGAATCCCAGGCTGGCTCTGATTATTCTGATTGTGATTCCTTTGCTGGCAGCGGCCATTGCGGCGATTATGACTACAGCCTATCCCAGATTTGGTATTATGCAGACCAAGCTGGACACGATGAACTCCGGAATCCAGGAGGCGCTGACCAATGTGCGGCTGATCAAATCGTTTGTGCGCGAGGATTATGAGATGGAAAAATTCCGCAGATCCAATGAGGATCTGCAGGAAAACAGTCTGCGCGCCATGAAGATTGTAATTATGACCATGCCGGTGATGATGCTGGCCATGAATATTACAACAGTGGCTGTTGTGTGGTACGGAGGCAATATGATTATCGGCGGTACCATGCAGGTGGGAGATCTGACAGCGTTTACGACCTATATTGTTCAGATCCTGATGTCTCTGATGATGCTTTCCATGGTGTTTCTTCAGAGCGCGCGGGCTATGGCCTCAATTAAGAGAATCAATGAGCTGATGAATACAGAGGTGGATCTGACGGATGATCAGGCCGGACGAAAGGATCTTGAGGTAAAAGAAGGCCGGATTGAGTTTAAGGACGTATCCTTCAGCTATGACAGAGATGGAGAGGACAAGGTATTGGAGCACATCAGCTTTACTGCAGAGCCGGGACAGGTTGTGGGAATTATCGGCTCCACAGGAAGCGGAAAGACCTCTATGGTACAGCTGATTCCCCGTCTGTATGATGCGACAGAGGGACAGGTGCTGGTAGACGGGGTGGATGTGCGGGAATATTCGCTGAAGCATCTGAGAAACGGCGTAGGCATGGTTCTCCAGAAAAACGTGCTGTTTTCCGGAACGATTGAAGAAAACCTCCGCTGGGGCAGTGAGACGGCCTCAGAAGAGGAAATCAGAGCAGCGGCAGATGCAGCCCAGGCAGACGGCTTTGTAAAGTCCTTTGCAGACGGCTATGACACAGACATGGGACAGGGCGGCGTGAATGTATCCGGCGGTCAGAAGCAGAGGCTGTGTATTGCCAGAGCTCTGCTGAAAAAACCGAAGATTCTCATTCTGGATGATTCTACCAGTGCAGTGGATACGGCTACAGAAGCAAAGATCCGGGAGAGCTTTCATACCACGCTGAAGGATACGACAAAGCTGATTATTGCCCAGAGAATCAGTTCTGTAGAAGATGCAGATCAGATTCTGGTGCTGGATGACGGACACCTGATCGGAGTGGGAACCCACAGAGAGCTTCTGGAGCACTGCGAGGCTTATCAGGAGATTTATTATTCCCAGAGAGATAAGGAAGGGGAGGCAAGCGCATAAATGAACGAAAAACAGAAACTGGAAAGTCTGAAACGGCGTTATGGACGCCGTCCTTCCCGGGGAGGAGCTCAGGGAGGCGGAATGCGCAGGCATCACGGGCCGGGAGCACGGATGTCGGCAAAGGGCGGCAGACCCAAAGAGGCCAAAGCCGCAATCCGCCGTCTGATGACGTATTTAAAAGAAGATAAGGCAAAAATGGGTCTTGCCTTTGTCTGCGTAATTTTAAATACCTTTGGAACTCTGGCAGGCGCCTATATGCTTCGTCCGATTATCAACACCTATATTGTTCCGGTTGACGGAAGCCGCGGAGATGCCGCGGGGCTGGCACGGGCGCTGCTTGTTATGGCGGCAGTTTATGTGATTGGAGTAGGGGCCAACTATGCTCAGGCAAAGATCATGCTGACTGTGGCTCAGGATGCATTAAAACGAATCCGCAACGATCTGTTTGAAAAGCTGCAGAGCCTTCCTGTGCGGTATTATGATACCAATTCCAACGGAGATCTGATGAGCCGTTTTACCAATGATGTAGATACCATTGGAAATATGCTGAGCAGTACTCTGGTACAGCTGTTTTCCGGGGCTTTGAGCATTGTGGGAACCTTGATTCTGATGATTTATACGAATATCTGGCTGACTTTGGTGACTCTGATTATGATTCCTCTGATGATGAAGGCAGGCGGAGCTGTGGCAGGGAGAAGCCAGAAATACTTTTCAGCCCAGCAGTCTTCTCTGGGAGCTTTAAACGGTTACATTGAGGAAACGGTTACAGGGCAGAAGGTGGTAAAGGTATTCTGCCACGAGGATGTGGCGGCAGAAGAATTTGAGCTTCTGAACCGGGATTTGCGGGACAATCAGATTCGTGCCCAGTTTTTCGGAGGAATTATGGGCCCGGTTATGGGAAATCTAAGTCAGGTAAACTATGCGCTCACAGCCTGTATCGGCGGTCTGCTGTGCGTGTTCCGGGGCTTTGACGTAGGCGGTCTGTCTGTGTTTTTAAATTTTTCCAGACAGTTCAGCCGTCCCATCAATGAAATTTCCATGCAGGTCAGCAATGTTTTTTCTGCCCTGGCCGGAGCGGAGCGGGTGTTTGCTGTGATGGACGAGGCGCCGGAACAGGAGGATGACAGGGATGCAGTGACTCTTGCGCCGATGGAAGGCCATGTAATTCTGGATCATGTGACCTTTGGATACAATCCGGACAAGGTGATTTTAAATGACCTCAGCCTTTATGCAAAGCCGGGGCAGAAAATCGCCTTTGTAGGATCTACAGGAGCAGGAAAAACGACGATTACCAATCTGATTAACCGGTTTTATGATATTCAGTCAGGAAGCATTACCATTGACGGCGTAGATATCCGGCACCTGAAGCGGGAGAATCTGAGAAGCAATATTGCCATGGTACTGCAGGATACCCATCTGTTTACAGGAACCGTGATGGAAAATATCCGTTACGGCCGGCTGGATGCCACAGATGAGGAGGTAATTCAGGCTGCAAAAACGGCCTCTGCCCATTCCTTTATTATGCGTCTGCCTCACGGATACCAGACCATGCTGGAGGGCGACGGAGCGAATCTGAGTCAGGGACAGAGACAGCTTTTAAACATTGCCAGAGCGGCCATTTCCAAGGCTCCTGTGCTGATTCTTGATGAGGCCACCAGCTCTGTAGATACCAGAACTGAACGTCATATTGAGCATGGAATGGACCGGCTGATGGCCGATCGGACCACCTTTGTGATTGCTCACCGGCTTTCCACAGTTCGCAATGCCAATGCTATTATGGTACTGGAAAACGGACGGATTATCGAGCGGGGCGACCACGAGGAGCTTCTGGCGATGAAGGGGCGGTATTACGAATTGTATACAGGGCTTTCTGAGCTGGAGTAAGAGCCGGGAATCCGGGGCGAGCTTGTGCAGATTAAATTGCAGGGAGCGCTGTGGTGGGAACAAAAACCCCAGGACGCCGGAAAAAGGCGTGACCTGGGGCTTGTTTTCGTTCGTTTTTTTATTTTGTCAATGAAGGAGCCATATCTGCATCGGTATAACATGCGATGGAAGATAATTCATAGGTGGGCGGATTCTCCAGGATACCTGCGGAAATATGAAAATATTTGTTATCTGTGGTTCCCGTCCAGACGGGAAATCAGAGAAAATGCCTTCGGGATATCCTCCGTGCTGACCGGATAAGTAAGCTCTGGATTATCCTTACATCCGTACAACGCCAGGATGATGATAAAAATGGAAAGGTATAATTTCCTGTAATGATGATTAAATATAGCCATAAGGGTTGTACCAGTAATCGTAGATTTCATGTAAATCATGTCCAGTTTCAATTGACCACTCTTTCCTTACTTCAAATTTAAATGGAATCATTGCTTTTCAAGAGGTAAATTCTGTATTGGACTCCCCTCCGATCTTCTTCCGCTTTTGTTTGTGCAAATTCTTTCGTTCCAAATTTATGATATAGGCAAATGTGAGTGCTTCTTTTCTTACATTCACCACCTGTTCCTGTTATCTTTAAAATTGTGTAATTATTATTATGGAAATAGAGCTCCACAAATTTGTTTTCAGAACAGCCCCATGTTCTTTTGGCGCTTGTATTCAGCAGATTGTGCAGAAACCGTCATTTTCCCTCCAAAATGCAAAATCGTGTCCAGAAATTGTGCAGAAATCTTCATTTTTCTTCTAAAATGCAAAATCGTACCCAGAAATTGTGCAGAAATCGCCGTTTTTCTTCTAAAATGCAAAATGGTGTCCAGAAATTGTGCAGGAATCGCCGTTTTTCTTCTAAAATGCAAAATCGTGCCGTCGGATTGTGCAGAAATCGCCGTTTTTCTTCTAAAATGCAAAATCGTGTCCAGAAATTGTGCAGGAATCTTCATTTTCCTTCCAAAATGCAAAACTAGGCCTTGATATTGTGCATAAAATCCATCCCATCAGGCGGACACGCCAAATACACATTTATACAAAAAACAGCGCTGCTCCATAGATGCTTTTTCACCTACTTCGCAGCGCTATTTTTTTTCCTTTGAAAGTATTTGCTCTGTCTGGCTGACAGGATATTATATTATCATCTTTAATCCGCAGTTAAGTTTTTCTGTGCGGTTGCCAGCATCAGCTTAATCCGGTTCAGCTGGTTCACTTCACTGGCGCCGGGATCGTAGTCTACAGCAATGATGTTGGCGCCGGGATTGGTCCGGCGAAGCTCTTTGATTACGCCTTTTCCGACAATATGGTTGGGCAGACAGCCAAAGGGCTGGGTGCAGACAATGTTTTCTACACCAGAGTGAAGCAGTTCCAGCATTTCTCCGGTCAAAAACCAGCCTTCGCCGGTCTGATTGCCCAAAGAAACATATTCCTTGGCCATATCGGCCAGTTCCCAGATGCGGGAAGGGGGCGTAAAGTGTTCGCTGGCATCCAGCTCCCTGCGGGCCACCTTCCGGAAATATTCCAGAAGAGAAATGCCAAGGTTGCACAGACGGGCAGTGGAGCGTTTGCCTCCCAGGTGATCGGCCTTAAAGTTGTTATTGTAGAAGCAGTACAGCAGGAAATCCATCAGATCCGGAACGACAGCCTCAGCACCCTCGGATTCCAGCAGCTCTACAATGTGGTTGTTGGCCAGAGGAGAGAATTTTACAAGAATCTCGCCTACAATGCCTACGCGGGGTTTTTTCACATCCATTCTGGGAAGACGGTCAAAATCGCGGACAATCCCGCGGATGTTTCTTCCGAATTCAATCATACCGGCTGCCCTGGTGGAAAGGCTGGCAATGCAGCGCTTTTTCCATTTTTCGTGGAGGGCATTGGCAGAGCCGGGGTCCTTTTCATAGGGACGGGTTGCATAGAGAACCCGCATGAAAATATCACCATAAACCACAGCCTGCATGGCTTTGGTGATCAGTCCCGGAGTCATGGTAAAGCCGGGATTGGTTTCCATACCGTTGGCATTGACAGAAATAACAGGAATCTGAGGCATTCCCGCCTTTTCCAGAGCCCGGCGGATAAATCCAATGTAATTGGAGGCACGGCAGCCGCCGCCGGTCTGAGTCATAAATACAGCTGTTTTATTCAAATCATATTTTCCTGAAAGAAGGGCAGACATGATCTGTCCGATCACAATCAGGGAAGGATAGCAGGCGTCATTGTTGACGTACTGAAGTCCGGTGTCAATGGATTCCCGGCTGTCATTCTGAAGGATTTCGATGCGGTACCCGAAGGCCCGGATGGCAGGCTCAATCAAATCAAAATGAATGGGCGACATCTGAGGGCATAACAGGGTATAATCCCGCTTCATTTCTTTGGTAAAGACAACCCGGTTGTAGGCGCTGGAAACGACCCTGCGCTCCAGGGTCTTCTGGTTCCTGACACGAAGCGCTGCAATCAGGGAGCGGATTCGGATTCTGGCAGCTCCCAGGTTGTTGACCTCGTCGATTTTCAGTACCGTATAAATTTTTCCGGCGCTGGACAGAATATCATGAACCTGATCGGTGGTGACTGCGTCAAGGCCGCAGCCAAAGGAATTCAGCTGGATCAGATCCAGACAGTCACAGGTTTTAACATAGGAAGCCGCCCGGTACAGCCTGGAGTGGTACATCCACTGATCAGTTACAACAAGAGGCCGTTCCACCTGGCCCAGGTGACTGACAGAGTCCTCTGTGAGAACTGCAAATCCGTAAGAGGTGATAAGCTCCGGAATGCCGTGGTGAATCTCCGGATCCACATGGTAGGGACGTCCGGCAAGAACAATGCCGTGCCGGTCATGCTCCTTCAGCCATGCAATGGTTTCCTCGCCCTTTTTCTCCATATCCCGGCGGCAGGCCAGAAGCTCCTGCCAGCCTGCATGAGCAGCCTTCTGAATTTCAACGGAAGAAATCTCATATTCCCGGCCGAATTCCACAATCAGCTGCTTTGTCAGAATCTCTTCACTGGTAAAGGCAAAGAAAGGATTCATAAAGCGAATATGGTTTTCCGCCAGCTCCTCCACATTGTTTTTGATGTTTTCTGCGTAAGAGGTAACCATGGGGCAGTTGTAATGGTTTCCTGCATCAGGAGTTTCATTCCGCTCATAGGGGATGCAGGGATAAAAAATGTCTTGAACACCCTGCTTAATCAGCCAGGTAATATGACCATGAACCAGCTTTGCCGGATAGCACTCGGACTCGCTGGGAATAGATTCGATACCCAGTTCGTACAGCTGTCTGGTGGACTGCGGGGAAAGAAGGACGGAGAAGCCCAGCTCTTTGAAAAATACAGCCCAGAAGGGGAAATCCTCATACATATTCAGAACTCTGGGAATACCAATCACGCCGCGGGGAGCCTGATCAGCTGTAAGAGGCTCGTAGCCAAATACACGGCGGAATTTGTAGTCGAAGAGGTTGGGAACCTCTTTTTTTGATTTTTCCCGTCCCAGTCCGCGCTCGCACCGGTTTCCACTGATAAACTGGCGTCCTCCTTCGAAACGGTTGACGGTCAGAACACAGTGGTTGGTGCAGCCCTTGCAGCGTGCCATGGAGGTTTCGTACTTTAACTCCAGGATCTTGTCCAAGGGCAGCATGGTGGAGGTTTTCTGGCTGCTGTACCGGTCTCTGGCGATTAAAGCAGCGCCGAAGGCTCCCATGATTCCTGCAATATCCGGGCGAATGGCTTCACAGCCTGAGATTTTCTCAAAGCTTCTCAGGACAGCATCGTTGTAAAAGGTTCCGCCTTGGACTACCACATGCTCTCCCAGATCAGAGGGACGGGTAATTTTAATTACCTTAAATAATGCATTTTTAATGACAGAGTAAGCCAGTCCTGCAGAAATATCTGCAACAGAAGCGCCTTCCTTCTGCGCCTGCTTTACATTGGAATTCATAAATACAGTGCAGCGGGTGCCCAGGTCTGTAGGATTTTTGGCAAACAGAGCTTCTTTTGCGAAATCAACCACACTGTAGTTTAAGGATTTCGCAAAGGTTTCAATAAAGGAGCCGCAGCCGGAGGAGCAGGCCTCGTTCAGCTGAACGCTGTCCACGGTGCTGTCCTTGATTTTGATGCATTTCATATCCTGGCCGCCAATATCCAGAATACAGTCTACATCCGGCTCAAAAAAGGCAGCGGCATAGTAGTGGGAAATGGTTTCCACCTCTCCCTCATCCAGCATCAGAGCGGCTTTTAAAAGCGCCTCTCCATAGCCGGTTGAGCAGGACCAGGCAATTTTTGCCGTGTCCGGAAGCTGCTGACGGATTTCTCCGATAGCCCGTATGGCTGTGGCAATGGTGCTGCCGTTGTTGTTGTCATAAAAATGATAAAGAAGACTTCCGTCCTCTGCAACAAGGGCTACCTTGGTTGTAGTGGAACCGGCGTCAATGCCCAGAAAGCAGTTTCCGCTGTAGGAGGAAAGGTCTGCTTTTTTTACACAGCTTTTGCTGTGGCGGCTGCAGAAATCCTCATATTCCTGCTGTGAGGCAAACAGCGGTTCCATGCGCTTAACCTCAAACTCCATCTGAATACCGGAGGAAAGGCGTTCGATCAGTCCGGTCAGGGAACCGGAGGTCTCCTCCTTTGCATTCATGGCAGCTCCTGTGGCTGCAAAAAGATGGGAGTGATCCGGCGCCACAATATGATCCGCATCCAGATTCAGAGTACGGATAAAGGCCTGTCTCAGCTCCGGCAGGAAGTGAAGGGGGCCGCCCAGAAAAGCAACGGTACCGCGGATAGGCTTTCCGCAGGCAAGTCCGCTGATTGTCTGGTTTACGACTGCCTGAAAAATAGAGGCAGCCAGATCCTCCCTGGTAGCCCCTTCGTTGATCAGCGGCTGAATATCAGATTTTGCAAATACGCCGCACCGGGCTGCAATGGGATAAATCATCTGATAATGCCTTGCGTAATCATTCAGTCCAGATGCGTCTGTCTGCAGCAGAGCAGCCATCTGATCAATAAAAGAACCGGTGCCGCCGGCACAGATTCCGTTCATTCGCTGGTCAATTCCTCCGGTAAAATAAATGATCTTTGCATCTTCTCCGCCCAGTTCAATGGCAACGTCTGTCTGAGGCGCATACTCCTGAAGCGCAGTGGCCACAGCAACAACCTCCTGGGTAAAGGGGATATTCAGATGTCCGGAAAGAGTCAGACCGCCGGAACCTGTGATACTGGCACTGACGGTCATTTCTCCCAGTTTTTCTTTTGCATGAGACAATAAAAGAGCGAGCGTCTCCTGAATATTGGCGTAGTGACGCTCGTAGTCGGCAAATAATATATGGTTATCGCTGTCTAATACAGCGATTTTGACAGTTGTGGAACCGATATCGATTCCTAAAGAGTTATGTAACTTCATGTTTTCGGGAATGTTTTTCCCCGCCTCCTTATCTGAAAAGTGCAAAATAGCATTTTTACACCTCAGTTTAACATAAAACAAAGGAAAATACAATTTCAATGCCCGTAAAAAAATAGTTAAGAAATTGTATAAAATCTGTGAGATTTGAAAAAGTCGGTCTTTTGGTTTGACAAACAGGCTGGCAGAAACTATAATGATAAGGCAGTGACTCTGAAAATACGCAGAAGAAAGGATGGATGGCAGTTATGGATGGTGGCTCGTGTTACCACGCGGAAACGGAAGACGAACGAAAGCGCATACCTGCATTGCATTCTTAAATCATAGAAGAATCAGAACACTTCTTTCCTGAAAGACCGCGGTGCAGGTATCTCCGGCGCTGGGGCAGACAATAATATTATTATAAGGAAAGGAATAATCTGACATGGTTCGTATTTTTAAAACAGAGGATGGCGTGGTTCGCCAGATTGAAGCGGTCGAGAACGGGTGCTGGGTTGCACTGACAGACCCTACGGCAACAGAGATTCTTGAGGTGGCAGAGCAGTTCGGGATTGACCCGGATGATGTGAAGGCGCCTCTGGATGAGGAGGAGCGGTCCCGTATTGAGAGTGAGGATACCTACAGCCTGATCGTTGTGGATATTCCGCTGATTGAGGAGCGCAATGAGAAGGACTGGTATGTGACCATTCCTATGGGTATCATTATGACAGAAGAGGCCATTGTGACAGTCTGTCTGGAGGATACACCGGTGCTGACCGCCTTTATGGACGGCCGTGTGCGGGATTTCCATACCCATATGAAGAGCCGTTTTATTCTGCAGATTCTGTATAAGAACGCTTCCTTATATCTGCAGTATCTGAGAATTATTGATAAGAAGAGCGAGGTGGTGGAGCGGGAGCTTCACAAGTCCCAGAGAAACCAGGAGCTGATTGAGCTTCTGGAGCTGGAAAAGAGCCTTGTATACTTTACAACCTCCCTCCGTTCCAATGAGATGGTGCTGGAGAAGCTGCTTCGCAGTGAAAAGATCAAAAAGTACCCGGAGGATACGGATCTTCTGGAGGATGTTATTACAGAGAACAAGCAGGCCATTGAGATGGCCAATATTTACAGCGGCATTCTGAGCGGTACCATGGATGCCTTTGCTTCGGTTATTTCCAATAACCTGAACATCGTAATGAAGTTTTTGGCTACGATTACGATTGTAATGTCGATTCCGACCATGGTAGCCAGCTTCTATGGAATGAACGTCAATTCGGCGGGAATGCCCTTTGCCTCCAGCCCCTACGGCTTTGTGATTGTTCTGGGCTTTGCAGCCCTGCTGTCCGGCCTGGTAGCGCTGATCTTTTCCAAGAAGAATCTGTTTTAATTGCGGGCAAATGGGTTTTAGAAAGGAAGGTTCATGGAGTTTTTCAGAAAATTAGAAAGAAAGTATCAAAGATATGCCATACGGAATCTGATGTACTATATTACGATTCTTTATGCCATCGGCCTGGTAATCTGGCTGGTAAATCCGATTCTGTATTTTGAATATCTGAGTCTGGATGTGGGGAAAATTCTCCATGGACAGATCTGGCGGGTTGTGACATTTCTTCTGTTCCCGCCGGCATTTGGAAACTGGCAGTTTTCAACCGTGTTTTTAGGTGTGCTTGCCCTGTTTGTATACAACAATCTGGGTCAGACACTGGAAAATGTGTGGGGATCTTTCCGGTTTAACGTATTTTTTCTGATGGGTGTGGTAGCTCAGGTTTTAGCTGCTTTTGTAGGATATTTTATATTTAAGGAAAACTGGATTCTGACAACGGGATTTATCAATTCTTCTGTTTTCCTTGCATTTGCCATCTGCTTTCCGGATGCGCAGTTTCTGCTGTTTTTTGTTCTGCCTATTAAGGCCAGATGGCTGGCAGTGGCAGAGGGAGCAGTGTATCTCTTTGACTTTATCAATGGCGGAATAAATACAAAGGTGGAGCTGGCAGTTTCCCTGCTGAACATCCTGGTATTCTTTGCCATGACCCGCAATTATAAGCGGTATGCGCCAAAGGAGATAAAGCGGAAGCAGACGTTTAAACGGGAAATGAAAATCGTGGCGCCTGGACAGGCAAGACATCGCTGCGCAGTATGCGGCAGGACAGAGCTGGACGGAGAAAATCTGGAATTCCGCTACTGCTCCAAATGCGAGGGGAATTATGAATACTGCCAGGATCACCTGTACACCCATCAGCATGTTACAAAGAATTCTGGACAATAGGCTGTCTGTAAAAAACGGAGGACAATTTTTATGAAAAAGACAAAAATCATATGTACCATGGGACCAAACACCAACGACAGAGAACTGATGAAGGCTCTGGCCCTTCATGGCATGGATATCGCCAGATTCAACTTCTCTCACGGCGACTACGAGGAGCAGAAAATGCGTCTGGATATGTTAAAAAGCATCCGTGAAGAAACCGGGCTTCCCATTGCAGCTCTTCTGGATACCAAGGGACCGGAGATTCGTACCGGACTTCTGAAGGACGGAAAAAAGGTGACTCTGGAAGCCGGACAGACCTATACTCTGACAACCAGAGAGATTGTGGGAGACAATCAGATTGTCCACATTAATTACAGCGGCTTAAATGAAGATGTAGCAGAAGGCAACCGGATCCTGATTGATGACGGACTGATTGAGCTGAAGGTACAGGAAGTAAACGATACAGATATTGTATGTCAGGTTGTAAACGGCGGTGAGCTGGGCGAGAAAAAGGGCGTCAATGTACCGAACGTAAAGATTAAGCTGCCGGCTCTGACTGACAAGGATAAAGCAGATATCCGTTTTGGTATTGAGCAGGGCTTTGATTTTATTGCTGCTTCCTTTGTTCGTACAGCAGATGCTGTTCGTGAAATTCGCGAAATTCTGGATGAGGCAGGTTCCTCCATGCAGATTATCGCAAAGATTGAGAATGCAGAGGGAATTGAGAATCTGGATGCGATTATTGAGGCCAGCGACGGCATCATGGTAGCCAGAGGCGATATGGGTGTGGAGATTCCGGCAGAGGAGGTTCCCCACATTCAGAAGATCATTATTTCCAAGTGTAACCAGGCCTGCAAGCCGGTTATTACTGCAACCCAGATGCTGGATTCCATGATCCGCAATCCCCGTCCTACCAGAGCAGAGGTAACGGATGTGGCAAATGCTGTATATGACGGAACAGATGCAGTGATGCTGTCCGGTGAGACTGCTATGGGTAAATACCCGGTAGAGGCTCTCAGCATGATGGCTCAGATCTGTGAGTCTACAGAGAAATATCTGGATTACAACTCCTACCGCAAGAGAAAGGTTTCTGCCGAGAATGAGCAGAACATCTCCAACGCAGTGTGCTACTCCTCTGTATCCACGGCTCATGCCCTGAATGCAAAGGCAATTATCGCTCCCTCCATCAGCGGCTTTACAACAAGAATGCTGTCCAAGTGGAGACCGGGCGTACAGATTATCGGTCTGTCTCCCAGCGCTTCAGCTGTGCGCCAGATGCAGATTTACTGGGGCGTTCGTCCCTTCCAGGCAAAGCGCGCAGAGTCTACGGACGTGCTGATCTGGTCCTCTCTGGAGCTTCTGAAGAATAAGGGAATTCTGGAGGAAGGCGATGTTACAGTTGTAACCGCAGGTGTTGTCAGCAGAGCAAGCCGTCATGAGCCGGCTGCAAACACCAATATTATGCGTGTAGTAGTTGTTGACTAATCACAGAATTTCGAGCGTGTGATAAGATAACAGAGACAAAGAAGTCTGATATGGCAGAAAAGCTGTCATTCAGACTTCTTTTTTGTTCACAGGAAATTACGTTCTATGAAACAATAATGCTCCGCGGGGAGCGCCATGCGGTGGAAGAGAAATTTTTCTTGTTTCAGGAAAATTTAGTATAGGAGCTTCCTGTATAATTTAAAATGTGGACGTTGAAAATTGAAAATACCTCAGAGTACAATAAGACTACTGACTGGCAGGTTAGTAAAAATCTTATTGAACAGAGAGGTATCTACAATGAAGTCTAACACACAGAACAAAAAAATTGAAGCAATAACTGAAAAAACTTTGGTAATCGGAATCGATGTTGGAAGCGAAACACACTATGCAAGAGCCTTTGACTACAGAGGCATTGAGTTTTCTAAGAAGCCGTTTAAGTTCAGCAACAGTGAAGCCAGTTTTGAAATGTTTAAGGCATGGATTCTTGATATCAAAGAAAAGCATGAGAAGGACAAGGTTGTTCCTGGAATGGAACCGACCGGACATTACTGGTTTAATCTTGGAAAATTCCTTCAGGATAACGAAATGAAGCCGGTATTGGTAAATCCCCATCATGTAAAGAAATCAAAAGAACTCGACGACAACAATCCAACAAAAAATGATCGTAAAGATCCAAAAGTCATTGCAGGATTAGTAAAAGAGGGACGATACATGATCCCATACCTGCCAGACGGTATCTATGCAGATCTGAGAACAGCATCAAACATGAGGTTTCAGATTCAGTCGGAGCTTACGAGAGTTCAGAACCGGATCAGTCGTTGGTTCAATATATATTTTCCTGAATACAAAACAGTGTATGGAAAACCAGATGCGATAAGTGGAATGATGATTTTGAAGAAGGCACCACTGCCGGAAGACATCCTGACGTTGGGTGTTGAGGGAGTGAACCAGATCTGGCGGGATGCAAAAATAAGAGCAGTTGGAAAAAAGAGGGCACAGACCCTGGTGGAAGCTGCAAGGCACAGCGTCGGAACGAAAGAAGGAGCCACGGCCGCACGTATAGAGATTCGTATGCTGCTGGAGGACTATGAATCCAGAAACAATCGACTTCAGGAAGTAATGTTCTTGATTGAAGAACTAGTAAAACAGATCCCAATGGCAGAAAAACTGATGGAAATCAAGGGTGTGGGGATCAAGACAGTGTCAGGATTCCTTGCAGAGGTAGGTGATATCACCCGCTTCAGCAGTCCAAAAGAGTTACAGAAACTTGCGGGATTGGCACTGGTTGAAAATAGTTCCGGTAAGCATAAAGGACAGACAACAATAAGCAGGCGGGGGCGAAAGAGACTAAGATATCTGTTATTCGAGGTTGCAATGTCTTTAGTAGGAAAAAATCCGGAGTTTGGCACACTGCATCATTATTACACAACCAGAAAGGTTAATCCGTTAAAAAAGATGCAGTCATTGATGGCAGTAGCTGCAAAACTGATCAGAGTCTTTTATGCCATGCTGACAAAAGGAGTGGAGTATGATTCAGCAAAGATGCTGGGAGATATCAAACGACCGGCAGAATATATGTAGGCTGCATAAACAGAGAGAGAAACACTGTAGGAGGCTGTCAAATGGGCAGTCACTGAACAGAGCAGAATGTAACAGATAACGTCCACTGGAAACAGCGCTGATACAGGAAGCAAGTCAGTAATCAAAAAACACAAAGAATGAGCCGGTAGTCGGCAGGTATATTTTCCATGGGGCAAGATCCCGTATAGGAGCAAAGCTGACACCCTGGTTATGGATAGGCAGAACGAAGGAAGTGAGGACCTCTGGAGACAGAGATGATCCTGGTGGACATAGGAGGTTAGCTGCCATAGAGGGATGGGTATACACAAGGCCATGTAGAACAGGAATGAAGACGTTCTATTTCGTGTACCCTGCAACTACTATTTCAGTACCTGATACATCGAGATATCCATGACTGCGACTCATTCACTGAGATATGAAAGGTTGAAAAACCTTGAATTTTCAATAAAAAACACTTGATTATATGAGGAGGTCAATATGGATAAGAAACCATTTGTCACAAAGGAACAGTTGGAACGCATTACAGAGGAATACCCGACCCCGTTTTATCTGTATGATGAAAAGGGGATCCGGGAAAATGCAGAACGTCTGAAAAAGGCATTTGCATGGAATCCCGGATACCGGGAATATTTTGCAGTGAAGGCTGCGCCGAATCCTTATCTTCTGCAGATTTTAAAGGAGGAGGGCTGCGGAACAGACTGTTCTTCTGCAACAGAGCTTATGATGGCGGATGCTGTGGGCTTTTCCGGTCATGAAATCATGTTTTCTTCCAATGAAACTCCGCCGGAGGAGTTTGCTCTGGCAGAAAAGCTGGGAGCAGTCATCAATCTGGATGATATTACCCATATTGAATGTCTCGAAAAGACGCTGGGCTATATTCCGGAAACCATCAGCTGCCGCTATAATCCGGGCGGAGTATTTAAAATCAGCAATGATATTATGGACAATCCGGGAGACGCCAAATACGGAATGACAGAGGAGCAGATTGCAGAGGCATTTCGCATTCTGAAGGCCAGGGGCGCCAGGCATTTCGGAATTCATGCATTTCTTGCCAGCAATACAGTAACCAATGAGTATTATCCCATGCTGGCCAGAATTCTGTTCCGGCTGGCTGTAAAACTGAATCGGGAAACAGGAGCCCATGTGGCCTTTATTAACCTTTCCGGAGGCGTCGGAATTCCCTATCATCCGGATCAGAAGCCTAATGACATTATGGCTATAGGAGAGGGTGTGAGAAAGGTATACGAGGAGGTTCTGATTCCGGCGGGAATGGGAGATGTGAGTCTTTGCACGGAAATGGGGCGGTTTATGACAGGTCCCTATGGCTGTCTTGTTACGAAAGCCATTCATGAAAAGCACACTTATAAGGAGTACATCGGCGTAGATGCCTGTGCGGTTAATCTGATGCGTCCGGCTATGTACGGCGCCTATCACCATATCACTGTGGCCGGAAAGGAAACAGCTCCCTGCGATCACAGGTATGACGTTGTGGGCTCTCTCTGCGAAAACAATGACAAGTTTGCAATTGATCGGATGCTTCCGGAAATTGAAATGGGAGATTTGCTGGTGATTCACGATACCGGCGCTCACGGATTTTCCATGGGCTATAATTACAATGGAAAGCTGAAATCAGCAGAGCTTCTTCTGAAGACAGACGGAACAGTGCAGAAGATACGAAGGGCGGAAACGCCGCAGGATTATTTTGCCACCCTGGACGAGTGTCCCATGATGGAAAAATACAGAAAGCGCAGCGGAGAATAAGAAAAGAAGACAAAAAGGCTGCCGGGAAAGCTGTAATATAACAGGCCTCCCCGGCGGCAGACAGCAGACTTTCTGCTGATATTTATACATTGAAACGGAAGAGAATCACGTCTCCGTCTTTTACCACATAATCCTTTCCTTCCAGTCCAACCAGACCCTTTTCCTTTGCCTTGGCATAGGTTCCGCAGTCCAGCAGATCCTGATAGTTTACAACCTCGGCGCGGATAAATCCCCGCTCAAAGTCAGAGTGGATTTTTCCGGCAGCCTGGGGAGCCTTGGTTCCAACCTTGATGGTCCATGCTCTGGTTTCGTCCTCTCCGGAGGTCAGATAGCTGATCAGGCCCAGCAGACGGTAGCTGGCAGCAATCAGCTTATCCAGGCCGGACTCGGAAAGTCCAAGAGCCTCTAAGTATTCCTGCTTTTCATCATCGTCCAGCTCGGCAATTTCCTGTTCAATCTGAGCGGAAATAATAAATACCTCAGAACCGTTTTCGGCAGCAAACTCTCTTACAGCAGCCACATGGGAATTGGAAGCTCCGTCATCGGCCAGATCCTCTTCCCCTACATTGGCAGCGAAAATAACCGGTTTGCAGGTAAGCAGATTCAGAGAGTTGACAAAAGCTATAACATCCTCATCCTCGTTCTCATAGGTGCAGGCCAGTTTGCCGTCTTCCAGAATTACCTTCAGCTCTTTTAAAATTTCCAGCTCCTTTGCCAGAGACTTATCATTCATGGCAGAGCGGGCTGTCTTTGCAATCCGGCGTTCCAGGATCTCCAGGTCAGAGAAAATCAGCTCCAGATTAATGGTTTCAATATCGCGGAGGGGATCAACGCTTCCTTCTACATGGATGACGTTTTCATCCTCAAAGCAGCGTACAACGTGTACAATGGCATCAACCTCACGGATATTGGCCAGGAACTGGTTGCCCAGACCTTCTCCCTTGGATGCGCCCTTTACCAGACCGGCAATATCAACGAACTCAATGACAGCCGGAGTTACCTTCTTGGAATGATACAGATCGCCTAAGAGTTTTAAACGCTTGTCGGGAACAGGAACCACGCCTACGTTGGGATCAATGGTGCAGAAGGGATAGTTTGCAGATTCTGCGCCTGCCTTGGTCAGAGAATTAAACAGTGTACTTTTTCCTACGTTGGGAAGTCCCACGATACCTAATTTCATTTTATCTTTACCTTTGTCCAGAAACCCTGCAGATTTGTGGGCCTCTGCCTTTCCTTATATTTCTTTTACGCCCTTTTTACGCCGTTTTCATCGTCATAAAGTATAGCATAAGGCCCTTGTTTTTTCAATCGTATCGGACAAATATTTAAGCTGCGATTATTTTCCTAAAGCGCGGAACATCCAGTTTTTATAGGCTTCCACACCAGGCTGATCAAACGGATTAATATCCAGTAATCTTCCTGAGATGTAGCAGGCAAACTGGAAAAAGTAAAACAGCTGGCCAAAATGATAGGCATCCAGAGCGGGAATTTCAAAAATTAAACAGGGAAGCTTTGCGCTGTGTGCTGTGACTGTAGCTGAAAAAGCAGCTTTATTGATATCAAAAAAGTCTTTTCCGTCTAAATAATCAAAAAAGTCAGCTTTTTGATCGGGCATAACAAACAGGCTGTCCTGTCGGGCCTCCACATCTAAAAAGGTTTCAAACATGAGGGGAGCGCCATCCTGAACGTATTGCCCGACTGCATGGAGCTCTTCTGAATATTCAGCGGCAATTGGAAAAAGACCTTTTCCGTCTTTTCCCTCACTCTCAGCAAACAGCTGGGTCCACCATTTATAGAAGAAGCGGAACTGGGGTTCAAAGCTTGCAAGCAATTCCATGCGGTAGCCTTTCTGATAGTATAAGTTCCTTAAAGCAGCGTAGCGCAGAGCCAGATTTTCGGAGGGGGAGCCTGTATGTAAGGTTCGTTCCATGTCTGCAGCGCCGCGGACCAGGGCGCGGATGTCGATTCCGGCTACAGCCATAGGAAGAAGTCCAACATAACTTACAGCGCTGTATCGCCCGCCGATATTAGTTGGGAAGGGAACAAAGGTATAACCTTCATTGATGCATAGCTGTTCCAGAGAAGAGCCATAGGTGCCGGTACAGATAATCCGGTTTGCGGCATCGGCAGCGCAGCAGCGGGAAGCAAGCTCCTGCCTCAGGACACGGAAGGAAATGCCGGGCTCTAAGGTTTCAAAGTTTTTTGCAATGCAGTTCATAGAAAATCGTTTGTTTTCCAGCTGCTTTAACAGGCGGTTCATTGCATTTGCAGATAAAGTATTGCCTGCATAGATGATTTCCGGACCGTTCCCATTATTTAAAGCTTCTATGACAGAACGGGCAGCATTATTGGAACCGCCTACACCGATTAACACGAATGCATCGCTGTTTTTACGGATTTCAGCTGCTAATTGTTCGATGTGCGTCAGGATTTGTTCATTGGCCCATTCATCCACATGGAGCCAGCCCTGACTGTCACTGTATTGGGCTTCGCCCAGCTGTGCCTTCTCCAGGACAGGAATTCCCTTCAGGATTGCAGCAGACAGTTCAGATTCGCTGACCAGGGCCTTCTGGTCACGAATGCTTAATTTTAACATATGAATCACCTCTTCATTTACTTAACTGTGTTAGGTTGACAGATTTCCGCTGGAGCGGGGAGTTTTCAGTCAATTTGAACATCAAAGCCATAGCAGCGTTTGCCCATTAAATCAATGGGAAGGCCAATGATTTCAAAAGACTGTGAAGCACAGCAGTCATCACAGCTTACACCAAGCATAAGTTCTGCCGGACCTGGTTCAACGGTAAAAATCATGTCTTCATTGTAATAACCAAGGGCAGCTGCCTGTAATGTAAAAGTAACATGCTTGCTTTCTCCAGGATCTAAATTTACTCGTACAAATCCAACTAATTGCATACACGGACGAATTACATGAGCTCCTGAAAAATGGTAATAGAGCTGAAGGACCTGATCGCCGTTCTTCTCACCAGTATTGGTAATATAACAACTGGCCTGAATAGAACCATCTGTCGGGAGGGTGGAAGAAGAAAGGACAAAATCCTTGACCTCAAAGGTTGTATAGCTGAGACCATGTCCAAACGGGAAAAGAGGTCTGTTTGTATTATCCACATAGCCACCAGAGAAAATGAGGCTGGAAGAGGAATCATTAATTGTATGATATCCGCTTCCCATGCGGTGGTTATAGACAATTGGAAGTTGTCCAATGTGGTGAGGTATGGTAAAGGTAAGATGTCCACCAGGATTAATGGTACCATCAAGAATATCAGTCAATACAACACCAGAATCAGAGCCAGGCATAAATGCCTGAATCATGGCAGCGGTATGTTTTGAAGCCCAGGGAAGAGCAAAGATTCCAGGTCCGTACAAAATTAGTACAACAGGTTTTCCTGTAGCACAAAGAGATTCCAGAAGCTGTTGTTGTACACCAGGAAGATCCAAGCTGCTACGATCTTTTCCTTCACCTCCAGTTACATTAATCCAACCACAGTTTCCGCCCATAGCGGCAACGATAATATCGCTTTGATTAGCTGCTGTAAGCGCTTCTGCAAAACCGGAAGTATCGTCGCCAATGATTTTGCAGCCTTCAGCATAATTGACTGTAAATCGTTCACTCAGCGCATTTTGAAGACTGCGGCTGCCCATTTTTGTAAGGAGTGTTTGGAGATCGTCCAGCATAGCCTGTTCCTTATCAGAAAACATAGCCAGTGTATCAGCAAACAAATTGGTAGAACTGCAGCTATCGTCTTTCTTTTTGGCAACTGCTTCATCAGTCATACCCTGGATAGAGATAGAAGAGCTGTCTTCTGCTCCGGCTTTCATCATTTCAATATATGCAGGATAGGTATAACCACTTATAGGATAACGAAGATTGTCAGCATGGGGACCGATAACCGCCAGTTTAAGTCCTTTTTTTAGAGGGAGTACACCATTGTTTTTTAGAAGTACGACTGATTTCTCTGCGATGGTACGACTGAGAGCCTTTTTTTCTGGATTAGTCATAGAGGCGCGTACATTATTAATATCTACATAGGGGTGTTCAAATAATCCATATTCAAATTTAATAGTAAGAACGCGACGTACAGATTCATCAAGAAGAGATTCGTCTAGTTTTCCTTCTCGTACATAGTCAGGAAGCTGTGCGAAAGCTCCCCCAACTGGAATTTCTGTATCCAGGCCACCCATTTTTGCTAATAGCCCAGCTTCTTTATAGGAATTGGTAAGGTGGAAATAGTTATACATTTTCATAATGGCAGCACCATCAGAGGTGAGCATTCCACGGAATTTCATAGTATCCCGTAGCAGAGTGCGGGATATTTTTTTATTTGCACCGACGCATAGACCGTCAATCTCGCCATAATTGGCCATCATACCGGAAACATCAGCTTCATTTGCTGCCGCTTCAAAAGGGGTAGCAAAAACTTCATACAATTCACGATCTGTAATACGGGCATTGGCACAGTTCAATCCGCTTTGACTTTCTGCATAGCCTAAAAAGTGTTTGGCAATACAGGCCACCCCTTCTTTGTTGTATCCTTGCATCCCTTTAATATATTCTACACCCATACGGCTGATAAGAAGAGGATCCTCTCCATATGTTTCATAAGTGCGTCCCCAACGCGGATCTCTGGAGACATCAATAACAGGACTCATAGCAGAATTGATACCAACCGAGCGGCTTTCCTGACCGATGATCTCAGCCATTTTTCCGGCTAATTCAGGTTCCCAAGTACACCCCAAATTAATTTGAGATGGAAAAAGGGTTCCTCCGGCCGCAGGATAACCGCATAAGTTTTCTGTCTGCAGAGCGACAGGGATACCAAGGCGGGTTTCTTCTACAAAATAATGCTGTAAGGTATTGGAGATCTCAGCAATCTGAATAGGATCTACGATACCTACCATAGAATACTGGGTAAATCTTCCATGTCCATGGGGAAATTTTTCCCGGAGAGTGTCCATATCAACTTTACCATTTTTTAAAAAGGATGCAGGAAGGTTACCACATAACTGAGCAGCTTTTTCTTCCAGTGTCATACGTGATATCAGATCTTCGACTCGTTCAGGGACAGGGATGGATGGATCTTTGTATAATTCCATAATCAGTCTCCTTTTCATTAAGAATATAAATTTAAACTAAATATACAGCTATAAAAAGCAGAGAGTTCTTTTGTTAATTAAAATAACAAACTAAATGGAAAAAGTCAAGAAAATATAATTACATTTTATTCCTGGTTGTAAAGTTTGGCATAGAATACAAAAAATAACAATGAAAAATAGTTAAAAATGCCAAAAGAACATGTTTCTCAATGAAGCTATTTACAATAAGATATGACAGGAAGTCGTTGGTTTTTGTTAAAAATGCAAAATAATAAAAATGTATTTTTGTCAAGTATGCCGATTGAAAAAAAGTAAGTTTTTTGATTTAATTAATTTAACTAATAAATGTGCTTAAAAAAGTACATTTTGCGGAGCAGAGGGTATCAAGTGAAAATGAAAAAATTAAACGGAGGTATTATTATGAGAAAGACAAACAAAACCAGCTTGCGAAGGGCAGTTAGTCTTGGTCTTTGTGCAGCGTTACTGTTGACTGCATGCGGTGGAACAAAAACAACCGGTACAGGAAATGTTGAAAAATCTGAAGAAGCTGTACCAGCTGAGTCATCTTCTTCACCATCCGAAGCACCCGTACCTGCGTCTGATGCAGGTCTGCATAATTTGGAGGATGGTATATTAGATGTAGGTACTACGATTAAGTGGGATAGCCTTACACCTTTTCGTACTCAGGTAGCAAATAATGCGCCATGGGCTCCACAGGTATATGAAACTCTGGCACGCTTGACATATGATAAGGAGTACGTTCCGCTGGTTGCAAAGTCTTGGGAAGGTGAGGATGACGGTGTTACCTTTAATGTAGAAATTTATGATTATGTTTATGATTCCGCTGGTAACCATATTACAGCAGAGGATATCGTATGGATGATTGAACAAAATATGGAAGCAGCCTTGAAGCCCTCTTTCGGGAAGGTGAAAAGTGTAGAACAGACTGGCGATTATACGTTAAAGGTAGTAATGAAGCAAAATATGGTAGGAGCTTTTGAACAGATTCTTACTGCAGGATATGTTGTATCAAAAAAGGCATATGAAGAAAGTAAAGATGGATTTGCAACAGAAATAGCATCTACTGCTCCTTATAAAATTGCAGAATTCACATCAGGGGCAACTATGACAGTTGAACGGAGAGATGATTATTGGCAGAAACCAGAACTGATTCATCCTGCCTGTTCTGCCAATGTTCAGACTATAAAATACCATGTGATTACAGAGGCTTCTCAGGCTGGTATTGCATTGGAGACCGGCACATTGGATGCATTTTATATTCTGGATCAGAATACAGTTTCCCAGTTTGAAGGGAATGATAAATTTACATATGTGGCAACACCATTTATTAACGGAAGTCAGATGTTTTTCAGTGGTCATGAAAGCCGCCCAATTGCAAGTGATGTGAATCTTCGTCAGGCGATCTGTTATGCTATTGATGCAGAAGGGCTTCTGAATGCAGTATATGCTGGTTTTGGACAGACTATGAAGGATCCAATTGCAGATACCAGTGTAGGTTGGCTGGATAAATGGCATAATGAGGATTATTATGAGTACGATCCGGCTAAAGCAGCAGAACTTTTGAAGGCTTCCAATTATAAGGGAGAAGAACTGGTTCTTTTATCAGGTTCTAATTCACAGACACAGCGTCTTTGTCAGATGATTCAATCATATTTGTTAGCTGCAGGAATTAATGTAAAATTAAATATGGCAGATCAGGCATTGTTGACCTCGATTCGTCTGGACGGAAGTCAATATGATATGTTTATTAATACTGTAGGAGGAGATACTTTACCGGATCACTGGTCTATCCGCTATGATATGAATGCTTATAAAACGGGAGATGGAACCTCACGTCATGATGAGGTTCTGGCAGAACTTCTGTATTCTACATGGACAAAAGAGGGATTTACGGAAGAAAATATTGATAAGGTGCATAACTATTTGAAAGATAATATGTATGCATACGGCATGGTACAGCCATCTAATGTAGATATCTGGCGAAGTGATCTTGGAATGACTGAGAGTGTACGTGTCAGTCAGGGAAGCCATAACTTTGCAGCATGTTCATATCAGGAATAGTGTGAAAAAATCGAAAATGGATACAACAAATACAGTAGTCGCAGCCTTTGGCTACGACTACTGTATCTATAAAAAAGGAGCAGAAAATGGGTAAATATGTTGTAAAACGTCTTTTGTGGATGATTCCCATTGTGTTGGGCGTAGCGGTCTTGGTGTTTACTTTGATGACATTTTGTCCAGGCGATCCGGCAGAGATTATTCTGGGAAGTACAGCTACTGAGGAGAGTCTTGTCCTTAAACGTACAGAATTAGGATTAGATGATCCTTATTTGGTACGCTTAGGTACTTTTTTAAGTGATACGTTTCTTCGTTTTGATTTAGGTGAGTCGTGGATGAGCGGTGTCAGCATTGCTGATTCGATTAAGGAGTATTTGCCAAGAACATTAATTCTCAGTATTTTTATGATCTCTATTTCAGCAACAGTAGGAATTCCTCTGGGGGTTATTGCGGCAGTAAAGCAGAATCAGTGGCAGGATAATCTATGTATGGTATTGGCCTTGGTTGGTATTTCTATTCCCAGCTTCTGGCTGGCGCTTTTGCTGGTTATTCTGTTTTCTGTAAAACTTGATTGGCTTCCGGCAATGGGAATTGGTGGATTTAAATATTATATTTTGCCGGCATTAGCAGGATGTACGGGAGGAATTGCGGCATTGGCCCGTCAGACCCGTTCTTCTATGCTGGATGTAATTCGTTCCGATTATATTATCACAGCCCGGGCAAAGGGAGTACCGGAAGGACAGGTTATAATTAAACATGCATTGAAAAATGGTTTGATTCCAATCATTACAGTGCTCGGTACTCAGTTTGGCCGTCTGCTTGGTGGAACAATGATTCTGGAAACAATTTTTGTAATCCCAGGAATGGGGCAGTATATAATCACGGCGGTAAACAGCCGCGATTATCCGGTGGTTCAGATTGGTTCTATCTTTTTGGCTATATCTTTCAGTTTTTGTATGTTGGCGGTTGATTTGTTGTATGCTATGGTAGATCCCCGTATTAAGGCAAAATATTCCGGAAAATCTACGCGGAGAAAGAAGGTACAGGCAAATGGATAAGATAAAAAAGCAAAGTGAATTTGTCCGTGTGATGAAGCAAATGAGCAAGAACAAATTGGCAATTCTTGGTTTGATCATTCTTTTAACGGAATTTGTGCTTGTATTACTTGCACCAGTTATTGCTCCATATGATTATGCATACATGGATGTTATGGCGATGCAGCAGGGACCATCTGCAGCTCATTGGTTTGGAACAGATGAACTGGGACGTGATATTTTCAGCCGTGTACTTTATGGTGGACGATATTCGATTACTATGGGGTTGTTTGCAGTTTTGATCAGTCAGACCATGGGAATGACACTGGGAGCTATCGCAGGATATTTTGGTGGACAGGTAGATAATGTGATGATGCGTGTATTAGATATTGTACAGTCTTTACCTGCAATGCTGTTATCAATTGTATTGTCTGCAGTTCTTGGTCCTGGCTATTTTAATACAATTTTAGCCCTTTCTGTTAATGGTATGCCAGGAGCAGCTCGTATGCTGCGTGCGCAGATGATGAAGGTACGGGATAACGAATACATTGAAGCAGCCCAGTCTATTAACTGCAGCAAGGTTCGAATTATTGTGAATCATATGATTCCCAATTCTTTTTCTCCTAATATTGTTCAGGCAACCATGGGTGTAGCTCATATGATTACTATGGCGGCATCTTTGAGCTTCATTGGTTTAGGCGTTCAGCCGCCTACACCGGAGTGGGGAGCGATGCTGAGCGGCGCTCGTCAGTTTATTCGGCAGTGTCCTCATATGGTCATTTTTCCGGGGCTTGCAATCGCAATTACAATTTTGGCATTGAATCTGATGGGGGATGGCCTGCGCGATGCATTGGATCCTAAGCTGAAACGTTAGCAGAAAGAAGAGGTACAGAATGAGTGAACAGAAAAAAAACCAAACTTTTCTGGAAGTGAAAAATTTGAAGGTAGAGTATTTTTCAGATGGTCAGATAGTACATGCTGTAAATGGTATTTCACTGCAGATTGAGCGTGGAAAAACATTGGGACTGGTAGGAGAAACTGGAGCAGGTAAAACAACTATAGCCAAAGCCATTCTCCGGATTTTGCCGGATATAGGTTCAAAGGTGACGGCAGGGGAAGTATATTTGGACGGTAAGGAACTTTTTTCTCTTCCAGAACAGGAAATGAGAAAGATTCGTGGAAATGGAATATCAATGATTTTTCAGGATCCTATGACAGCTTTAAATCCGGTGCAAACAGTTGGAGATCAGATTGCTGAGGTAGTAAAATTACATAATACTGGAAGTAAGACAGATTTTGAAAAGAAAGCCAAGGAAATGCTGGAGATGGTTGGTATTCCTGGAGAACGTTATCATGAATATCCTCACCAGTTTTCCGGAGGTATGAAGCAGCGTGTGGTGATTGCCATTGCTCTGGCCTGTAATCCTGGTCTGCTTCTTGCAGATGAACCTACGACAGCTTTGGATGTGACAATTCAGGCACAGGTGTTGGATCTAATTGCTGAGTTAAGAGAAAAGTATAACACTTCAATGCTGTTGATTACTCACGACATGGGGGTTGTAGCTCAGACATGTGATGAGGTGGCTGTTATTTATGCAGGTCAGATTATAGAATATGGAAATAAGGAACAGATTTTTGATCATCCTTCCCATCCCTATACAATTGGATTGTTTGGGGCAATTCCAAGCATGAAAGAAGATGAAGAATGGCTGCATCCTATTGATGGTCTGCCACCGGATCCGTCTAATCTGCCTGAGGGGTGCGCTTTCTGTCCCCGATGTCCGTATGCAACGGAGGAATGTAAAAAGAAACCCATAGAGATGTTTTTGACATCAGATGGACATCAGTGCCGCTGTTGTCATATAGATGATGTTAAAAAGGGGGAGTAGTTATATGCAGCCAGTAATTGAAGTAAAAGGGTTAAAAAAATATTTTCCGACACCGCGGGGACTTTTGCATGCCGTTGATGATGTAACACTTAGTATCGAAAAAGGAAAAACTCTGGGAGTTGTAGGAGAGTCCGGGTGTGGAAAAAGCACGTTAGGAAGAACCATTATTCATCTTCAGCCTCCTACCGGCGGTCAAGTTTTACTGAATGGAAAAGATATTACAAATGTTAAGGGAAAAGAATTAAAAGAAGCAAGGGAAAAAATGCAGATTATCTTTCAAGATCCATATTCTTCTTTGGATCCTCGAAAGACTGTGGATGCAACTATACGGGAGCCGTTGGTAGTATCGAAACGTTATAAGAAAAACCAGATTGATGAGGCTACAGCTGAACTAATGGATTTTGTAGGCATTGATGCACGATTGCGTATGGCATATCCTCATGAGTTAGATGGAGGGCGCCGTCAGAGAGTTGGAATCGCTCGGGCATTGGCATTGAATCCGGAGTTTGTAGTGTGTGATGAGCCGGTCTCTGCCTTGGATGTGTCAATTCAGGCTCAGGTATTGAATTTATTAAAAAAATTACAGCAGCAAAAAGGTTTGACCTATATGTTTGTTACCCATGATATGAGTGTAGTAAGGCATATTTCAGATGATATTTGTGTAATGTATTTGGGACAAGTAGTTGAAAAATGTCCATCGAAAGAATTGTTTAAGAATCCGCTGCATCCCTATACTCGTGCTTTGCTGTCAGCTATTCCTTCTGTAGATATTCACAATCCAACAAAACGAGAAATTTTACGGGGGGAAATTACAAGTCCTATTAATCCAAAGCCAGGATGCCGTTTTGCAGCACGCTGCCGTTTTGCAACAGAAGCATGTTTTCAGCCACAGAAGCAGGAGGAGATATCTCCAGGACATTTTGTACGTTGCTGCAGAGTGAAGGAGTTGTAAAACATTTAGTTGTGGTTAAGAGAAAGCATAGGTGATATATATGAAGGATATACTGGTTTTTCTTTCGGATCAGCATTCATATGCGCAACAGGGATATGCAGGAGATAAAATAGTACGTACACCGAATCTTGATCGAATTGCAGCCGAAGGAACGGTGATGGAAAATAATTATACGGCATTTCCGCTGTGTGTACCTGCAAGAATGGCTATGCTGACAGGTCAACAGGCTAGCTGTTGTGGTGTGATGAGTAATTTTGCCGCGTTAGATTCTAATAGGGTGACGTTTGCGCATTGTTTAAATACTGTCGGATATGAGACTGTACTTTGCGGAAGAATGCATTTTGTTGGTGGGGATCAGCGCCATGGTTTTTCTTCTCGAATTGCTGGAGAGATGACACCGATTTATGCCAATCGGCCAAAGGCAATTGCGGAGGAAAGAGGGGCTCATGATCGTACGCCTCAGGGTGGCCCCAGTTGTTTGAGTGCTATCGGAGGGGGAAATTCTCCTACTTTAGAATTTGATCGTTATGTAGTTGAGAATGCATTGGATTATTTAGCTCAGGATCATGAAAAGCCTCAGCTAATGGTTGTGGGAACCTATGGACCTCATCATCCTTATGTGGCACCGAAAGAACTTTATGAATATTATTATGATAAAGTTGACATACCTGAGGAAAGCTTTGAATATCCGGAACATCCTGCCTTAAAAGGCAAGATTCTTCGTGATATCGATCAGGAGGTTGTTCGAGCTGTACGGGCAGCCTACTATGGAATGGTAGAGTTTGAAGATCAACAAATCGGTAAAGTCTATGACTCATTTCAGGCATATTTGAAACGAACTGGTCATGAGGGAGTATTTGTGTATGTATCAGATCATGGCGATCATATAGGTACTCGTGGGTACTATGGCAAGAGTACATTTTATGAGCAGTCGGCTCATACGCCTATGATTTTTGCGGGAGATGGAATCATTCGCGGCGGAAGAATCAAAGGGGCAACATCTTTGATAGATCTCGGGCCGACTATTTGTGAACTGGCTGGTGCTCCGCAAATTCCAGAAGCAAATGGTATGAGTCTTTGCAGGCAGTTAGAAGGCGGAGAGGATGATAGTTCCCGTATTGTTGTTTCAGAATTGGGAGGTGAGTTTGGAGTTCAAAGTAAGGCTTTTAGCTATGGACAGATGGCGAAACAAGGTCAGTATAAGCTAATTCATTTTTATGGATTTGATGATCAGGACGTTTTATATGATTTGAAATCGGATCCTAATGAAGAAATTAATGTGATTTCAAAACATTCAGATGTAGTGGACTGTCTGCGAGGTGCAATGGATAAAAGCTGTGAATCGATGGATCAGATATACAGAAATGCAGAGATTTTAGCAAAAAATCTTCCAATTTTAATGAAATGTGATTTAGATGTTCCAGAAGAACGTTGGCATGCTTCTGAGTGTGCACGGCATTTACCAGAACCGTTGGTAAGAAGTAAACTTACAGTAAAATAAAATTGCCGGAATTATGCAGAAAATTTTTCTGCGTAATTCCGGCTGCATTGTATTATGATTAAAACAGAGCATCACCAATATTAAATTTCTGGATTTCTTTACCCCATAAAAGCTGCACAGCAGTGAAACGTTTTTTATTAAAGATCATGTAGGGGGTGTTTTTTGATGGCGGCCACCGAAGCATTAAATCAAAACGTTCATCCTCGCTCAGGGATTTTGGTGAAAAGTACAGGTAAATGGAACCAGTGTGATTGGAATTTTTCTGATGGAAGACTTTGGTTCCGGCTATACCTACTTCTGCAATATCTGTCCAGGCAAAGTATTGTAATTTTAAACCGAAGAGTGTTTTGTAAAGACCGGAATCGTCCAGGTGCAGAATACATCCGGCTGTCAGACTGATATACCCAAATATGAGAGAGAGGAGAAGAAAAATACAAATGGAAAACCAGCGTCTCGTTGATATCATAGAAAATGCAAGGGATAAAAAAAGAAGACTGCTGGTAACAGCGGCAAAGCATTTGAATGGATTTATCATAAACTTTGAGTGAGTCATTAGAGCACCTCGATAAAATGGTAAGTAATTATGTCTGTTATTATAATATAAGATAGAAAGAGAAGCAACTATGAAAAAAGATATTCTGTTATACATGTCAGATCAGCATTCCTATCGTCTCCAGGGGTATGCGGGCGACCAGATTGTGAGAACGCCGAATCTAGATAGGATTGCAGCTTCAGGTACTGTTATGACCAGAGCTATGACAGCCTGTCCTCTTTGTGTTCCGGCGCGGGCTGCCATGATTTCTGGTTATCTTCCCAGTAATAACGGAGTGTTGTTTAATTTTAATTCCATTCATTCCGATCAGGCTACGTTTCTGCATAGTTTAAATGCGTTTGGATATGATACGGTGCTGTGTGGACGTATGCATTTTGTCGGCCCGGATCAGAGACACGGATATTCCCGGCGGATTGCGGGAGAGCGGACACCTGTGTTTCATAACGGAGTGGGTCCTGTGCTTCGGTTGGATGGAACAAAATCAAAAGTGACTGGCTTTGATGAAAATGGTTCTGTAAAATATATTGGTTCTGGAGATTCACCAGTGTTGGCATATGATCGTTATGTGATTGATCATGCTTTGGCATATCTTGCGGAAGATCATGAGGCTCCGCAATTTATTACAGTTGGTACTTATGGGCCTCATTTTCCCTATGTTGCGCCCAGGGAACTTTATGAATATTATTATGATAAAGTTAGCCTTGAGGATGTAAATGAAGAATTTGATGGGGGAAAGGCATTAGAGGGAAAGCTTCAGGAGGCAGATCCTGATGTGGCCAGGGCAGCCAGAGCTGCTTATTATGGACTGGTGGAGCAACAGGATCGTCATATTGGACAGGTATATGATGCATTTCAGAATTATCTGAAGCGCACTGGCAGGGAAGGCATTTTTCTTTATGTATCAGATCATGGAGATATGAACGGTACACATGGTTACTATGGAAAACAGGTCTTTTATGATCCAGCGGTACATATTCCCTTTATTATATCAGGAGCTGGAATACCAAAAGGTAAAAAGATTGAAAATCCAGTTAGTTTGTTGGATGTTGGACCGACAATTTGCGATCTGGCAGGAGCGACGGTGCTGTCAGGGGACGGGAAAAGTTTGAAACCACAACTGCAGGAACACGGTGAGACAGATGAGGAGCGGATGGTGGTCAGTGAATTGTATACATATCTGGCAAATGGAAAGACATCTCTTGGACGTATGGTTCAATGGAAAAACTGGAAGTGGTTTTCATACTCGGGATTAGAATCGGATGCACGATTATATAATACAGATGTTGATTCAGAGGAGCTATTTAATGTAGTCACACAGTATCCAGAAATTGCAGAGCATTTGAAGACCTATGCAGAGCAATATAAAAGTTATGATCAAGTAATGGTTCATGAAAAATGGGTCATGGAACAGTTAAAGATATTAATGAAATGTCATTATGATGATCCTCAGGAACGCTGGCAGTGCCCTCAGAATTTGGAAGAGTTGGAGACACCAGTATGTACAAAAAAAGCAGTAGGTCCTACATTATGGGCAGTTCAGATGTTCAAAAAATTAGAAGAAAAGTAGAGGGAAATATAAATATGGGAAATGGAACAAACGTATTGTTAATGTTAGCAGATGACATGAATTATAATACAATTGGCTGTTTTGGGAGTCCAGTGGAAAATGTTTCTCCCAATTTAGACAAACTGGCAGAAGAGGGAATCCGGTTTGAGAATGCGCATGTTACAATTGGAGTATGTCAGCCTTCTCGTCAGTGTATGTTGACGGGGCTGTATCCTCATCATAATGGTGCGTTAGGATTTGATCCTATTCGAGAAGATGTGACTACGCTTCCGGAAATTTTAAGGGAAAATGGTTATTACAATGGTATCATTGGAAAAACAAAACACTGTATGCCGGTGCATAAATTTGCATGGGACTATTTTGAGGATACTCAGAATCCGGAAAATTGTTTTGGAAGAAGTCCATATATTTATGGAAAAGATGCAGCACAATTTTTTCAAAATGCCAAAGAAGCTGGAAAACCATTTTTCCTGATGGCAAATTCTCATGATCCGCATCGTCCTTTTGCTGGAAGTGAGGATGAATTAACGCGCTTTTTTGGTTTTAATACATATGCAAGCCGTGTTTATCAACCGGATGAGGCATGGGTACCGGGATTTTTACCGGATCTTCCGGATGTGAGGAAAGAACTGGCACAATATTATACAAGCTGTCATCGTTGTGATGAGACAATGGGAGCTGTTTTACAGGCATTGGAAGATTCTGGAATGTCAGAAAATACCTTGGTTATCTTTATGAGCGATAATGGAATGGCCTTTCCATTTTCCAAAGCAAACTGTTATCTGAACAGCACCAAAACACCGTTTATTGCCCGTTGGCCAAAACATATTAAATCAAATTCCTGTAATAAGACAGATTTAATCGCGGGTGTAGATTTTATGGAAACAGTTTTAGATGCATTGGAAATTCCAAATCCAATTCCCAGTGATGGACACAGCTATTTGTCTTTATTATTAGGGAAAAAGGAAAGTGAAAGAAAAGAAGTATTTACTCAATTCACAAGCACTGCAGCGCATCGTTTTTATCCGATGCGGTGTGTGCAGAATAAAAAATATGGATATATATTTAATGCTTGGGCGGACGGGGAAACTTTTTATCAAAATGAATCCATGTCAGGTTTAACCTACAAGGCGATGAAGGCTGCTGCAGAGGAGAATGAAGAACTAGCTGCAAGAGTTCGGATGTTTAACTATCGGTGCAGAGAAGAACTTTATGATTTTGAGAAGGATCCAGATGCTTTGAATAATCTGGCGGAAGATTCGGATTATGCTGAAGTTCTTGCACAGCTTCGAAATGAATTGGGGCAGGAGATGCGTCGGAGTAATGATCCAGTAATGCCGCTGTTTACAAAGATTCTGCCTCAGTGGGAAATACAATAAGAGGAGTGTTTGCAATATGGAAAGTGAAAATAAAAAACCGAATATTCTCATAATTAATCCAGACGAAATGCGATGGGACACTATGGGACATATGGGAAATCCCGCAGCAGTTACTCCTAATTTGGATGCTTTTGCCAGTACAGAGGCAGTGTCTTTTTCCCATGCGTATTGCCAGAATCCAGTTTGCGTACCTAGCAGATGCAGCTTTTTTACAGGACTTTATCCTCATGTGCATGGACATCGTACGATGAGTTATTTGCTGCATCCGGGTGAAGATACATTATTTAGTGAGTTAAAACGGGCCGGATATTATGTGTGGGTGAATGACAGAAATGATCTGTTTGCAGGTCAGGTACCAGGATGGATAGAAGAAAATGCCACTGAAATTCATTATTCCGTTAAGGGAAACAATCCGGGGCCAATTAAAGAATTAAGAGGACATCGTGGAAGCAAAGATTATTATTCGCATTATGAGGGGTGTCTCGGGCTTGATTCTGAAGGAAAAAATATAAATAAAGATGATAAGACTGTGGAAGCTGCGATTCAGCGTATTCTTAATCCAATAGATGAAAGGCCGCTGTGTATGTTTCTTGGATTAATGTGGCCTCATGTACCATACGGCTGCGAGGAGCCATATTTTTCAGCTGTGGATCGTAGAAAACTGCCTCCGCGTATACATGCAGAAGAGTGTATTGGTAAGCCAAGAATGGAAGAATTGCTTAGGGAATATATAGGAATGGATGATTATACAGAGGAGGACTGGAATGAACTGCGAGGGGTATATTTGGGAATGTGCCATAAGATTGATGAACAGTTTGGACAGTTGATACAGGCATTGAAGCAGGCTGGAATATATGATAATACATTGATTCTGTTTATGAGTGATCATGGAGATTATGCAGGAGATTTTGATCTGGTAGAAAAAGCACAGAACTGCTTTGAGGATTGTCTGACGCGGGTTCCTTTCTTAATAAAACCACCGAAGAAAGATGGTGTGGATCCAGGGATCAGTTCAGCCCTTGTAGAGTTAGTTGATCTGTATGCAACTGTGATGGACTATGCTGAAGTGATTCCATCACATACTCATTATGGACGAAGCTTACGGTTAGTTCTTGAGGATAGAAGCCGCAAACATCGTGATGCGGTGTTCTGTGAGGGAGGACGTATGCCTGGTGAGACTCACTGTGATGAATATCATATTGATGGTCCTCTTGGAACACCAGAATCCTTTTTGTACTGGCCTAAAAAGAAGGCTCAATCGAATGATCTGGCTCATGGAAGAGGCATTATGATGCGGGAATACCGTTATAAATACATTAGCCGTCTGACGGAATCAGATGAATTGTATGATATGGAGGAAGATCCTGGTGAAACTATTAACCGTATCAATGATCCGAAACTAAAGGAAGTTGCTGCTCGGATGCAGATGAAAATGTTGAAATGGCTGCAGGCAACGGCAGATGTAGTTCCTTATCGTTACGATTCTCGTTTTAATCCACAAATGATGTGGGAGATGGTAAAGGATAAAGTTCCTGAGTCAAAAGAACAGAAGGTACACAAAATGATTGAGGAAGGAGCAACCTTGCCTGCCATTATGCGTGTATGCGATGAATAGAGAATAAAAACAGACAGATAAAACATGCGGTTCTAAATACTATTTTGCATTTGGAACCGCATGTTTATGTTTTAATTAGTGGCCTCGCAAAAAATATTTTTCGATGCAGCTTGCGGCAGCACCAACAGCCCCTCCATATTCGCCAAGATCTACATAAATTAATCGGAGCATTTCATCACTGGAACGAAATGCATAGGTATGTAAAGAATTACGAACAATTCCGACATTTTCTGAGTTACGAAATAGTGGCCCGCTGAGAAAAATAAGGTGAGGGTTAAAAAAACTGACAACATTAGCCAGTGCTATTCCAAGATATTCCATTGCCTGAGTAAGGATTTTGCAAACAGCAGCATCACCATATAATTGTGCGGTTAATATGTGTTCCAGAGTAAGTTGGTCTGGATCTGAGCATAAGGTTGGTAGAACGGTACAATGTCCATCTAGTAATGCCTGACGGCAATGTGCAAAAATTGCCCACATACTAGAGAGTGCTTCAAGACTTCCAGGATAGCCGCAGTCTGGAAAAGAAGCATTTTTCTGATTTGGATCTATAATCATTTTTCCTATTTCTCCGGCAGTTGAGGTTTCACTCCGGAAAGAATTGTCTCCAAGCATAATTGGGCAGGCAATACCCCATGCAACATGACAGAAAGCAAATGTGGATTCTGTGCCAAGTAAATTGGGACGGAATAGAGATATCGCACATGCTCTGGCACGAACATTGTTTTCCACACGTACAGGCAAATGAATAGCTTGGCTAATAGTAGTTCCCAGTGGTTGATTGCACCAGCTAAGACGTTCATTGCCGTGATTTTTTACAATACCTGTATGGGGATTTACAATGCCAGGTACTGCAATACCAACACCAATTAGAAGTTCCCATTCAGTTGGATGGCGTTGTTTGAGTGTTTGCAGAATTTTTTTCAGTTCGTGTATCATAGAATCATAATCATCGGGCATCAAATCGAAAGTTCCTTGTGCACGGATTCCCCCACGTAAATCAGTAATGCAGTAGTGGGTAAGATCGCGGCCAAGAGAAATTCCAAGAGCAAGACGGGAACCTGGAACAAGATCGATATTTATGGGTTTGCGCCCTACTCCATGAGAAACTGAACTGTCAGATTCTGGAAGCTCTTGAACGACCCCTTCTCTGATTAAATCAGAAACGATATTAGTGATTGTTGGTGGTGTGAGTTCTAATTTTTCAGCAATTTCAGCACGAGAAAGAGGGGCATAACGGTAAAGGGTTGCCTTAATGGATTCTAAGTTTTGCTGCTTTATTTTGGCTAGATTTTTTCCATGCAATTTAGACATGAAGGATTCCAACTTTCTATAAAATTCATAAATAAATATTTAATTTGTTAATTTTAAAAAATAATTATTCACTTCTTATATTATACCACATTTTATTGCATTTTCCAGAGCAAAAGTGTATCTAAAGAGAAATATGTATATAAAATCGAGGTTTATAAAGGAATAATGATTGACACAGCAAACAGGATATGTTATATTGGAAACAGTCTCAGGACGGATTCCTGTCCTGTTTCTGTTTTTCAGAAAGTGTTTTATTCTATTATTCAAAGTTTTTATTTTCTTATATTTTCCAGAGAACAAGAAAAGAGTAAGGATATGAGGGCTGTTTTTTGTGTGCCGTTCTGTTCGTTTTGCTGTTTTTTATTTTATCATTCTTTGATCATTGTTATTTCTTATAGATTCTAAATTTTCATAAGTTCTGAATATTCATATAGTTTGTGTCTGATGAAATTTCTGATATTTTCTGAATTAATCTGAAAAATTTCACGAGAAAGGAAAATGAATCAATATGAAAAAACAGAAAAAGAAACCATGGGGATACCGTCACGCTGTGATGGTTTATGAAGTGATGCTCTGGCTGCTTACGATAGCGGCAGCCGCCGGCGCAGGGGTTTTGTTTTTTCCAAAACTGGCTGGTGTCAGGCCGTATGTGATTTTATCGTCTTCGATGGAGCCGGCCATTGCTGCAGGAAGCCTGATTTTTGTCAATACCAGAGACCGAAAGGCAGAAGAAGGTGATGTTGTGACCTTTCTGCTTGGGGAAGAGGGACGGGAGACGGTTGTCACTCACAGGATTCATCGCGTGACAAAAGAGGGCTATATAACGAAGGGGGATCACAATGATGTTGCAGATCCGGCCCTTTTGACTCAGGAGCGCATAATCGGAACCTGCATCGGGATTTTGCCGCGGGCAGGTTACGGGGCAGCTGCCTTGAATGGAAAAGGGGCCGTATGGGCGGCGGCTGTGCTTTTTGGCATGCATGTATTTGGAATCATGCTGGATATGCCCGAAGTCCGAAAGGATTGAAGATAAATAGAAAAGGAGAGACAGATAAAAGGTTCGGGCTTTGATCTGTCGGAAACGTGTATGAAGAACAACAAAACAGAAAATGAAAGAGCAGACAGACGAAACACCGGGGCAGCTGCCGGGAAAAGCAGAAGACACCTGGCGGCAGCCGCAGCCTGCGGAATGCTTGCAGCAGTGGGAGCCGGGGCTTCGGCGGCCTATCTTACAGATGGGGAAAGTGTAACCAATACCTTTACGGTGGGAAAAGTGTCTATTGATTTGACAGAACCGGGATATACACCGGAAAATGAGATTCCCCGCGTACCGAATCAGGAAATTCCCAAGGATCCGACAGTAGTTAATACGGGAAATAATGATGAAATTGTATTTGTCAGCTTTGATATTCCCATGAAAACTGTAAAAACAGCAGAATATGACGGAACGGTTCAGGCGGAGGCAGTGAATCAGGAACTGTTTGATTTTCGCACAGAAAGCGGAACGTACTCCTCTGTCAACGATGGCTGGATTCTTTTGGGAACACCGGAAGAGATCGATGAGGATAATAATGGGGTTTCTGATTACAAAACGTATGTTTATGGGTACCATCAGGTTGTAAAGGCGGCAGCAGAGGGAAAGGATGCAGTGGGAAATCCGGGGGAGGATGGATATCAGGCAGCTGTGGAGGCTGCAGAGGCGACCCGGGTGCCGCCGGTCTTTGATTATATCCGTCTGGCCAATCTGGTAGAGGGGCAGCTGGAACGGGAAAAACTGAGAGTTCCCGTGCGGGCCTATGCGATTCAGGCAGATTTTCTGCAAAGCGCGGACAATGGCGGAGGAAACCATAATATTGATACAGAGGGGATGATGGATGAGGCAGTGCTGTCTCAGATTTTTACAGTGTTTAAAACCCAGAATCAGACAGAGGATCCCAAAACAGGAGCTCTGAACCCGTGGAAGGGTATCCATGGAGAAGAGGGAAAAACGGCAGGAGCAGGAAATGAGCTGGATCTGCTGGGAAATCCCAGACAGCAGTAAGGACGGACAGAGGAGCAGAGAAAAAGACGGAAGTGAAAACAGAAGCGGGGTACAGAATGAAAAACTGTGCCCCCGGGTACAGAAATTGAAAACAGGAAATAACGGGACAGAAGGGGGAAAATGCCGGGAGGGAGCGGTGATGAATGAAAAAAGGCAGATTAGCGGCAGTATTCCTTGTGCTGTGGATGACTTCGGGAAACTCCGCACTGGGGGCAGTGCGTCATTTTTCAACAGAGGTGGATAATGAAATTACGACAGGAGATGTTTCCATTTCTATTCAGGAGTACCAGCGGAATGAAGCGGGAGAACGGGTTCCCTATACGGATGGGAAGTGTGTAGTTCCCAATGAGAAGGCAGAGAAGATCGTAACAATTATCAATGAGGCAGAAGCTGCATGGATTCGGGCAAAAGCAGAGTTTTCCGGTTCTGCCGGCTTTGCAGGAAGGGAAGCAGTGCCGGAAGAAATCCCGGATGGGTGGATCAAATGCGGCGGGTATTACTATTGGAATCGTCCGGCAGAAACGGGAGAGGAGATTCTGTTTTTTGACCATGTCAGGATTCCCGGTGACTGGAGTGAAGAAGACGAAGGAAAACAATTTACCATAGATGTGACGGCCCAGGCGGTTCAGAAGGTGAATTTTATTCCGGATTTTCAATCAGAGGATCCCTGGTTCGGGATTCCGGTGGAACAATGTATTCACAGTGAACATACCTGGCGGCGGGATTGGGAGGACACCAGTCTGGCTATTATTTTTGAAAATGGAGCAGATGGTTTTTTTAAAACAGAAGAGGACTTTTTCCGGGGATTTTCCACATGGATGCCGGGGGATATCAAGTCGTCCTCTTTCGTTTTGGGAAACCGGTCGGGAAAGCCGGTTGATATTTTTTTTAAGACCAGGGTGCCCGGTCAGCCGGAGGAGGGGATAAAATTACTGGAAGCCATGATGTTAACGATTGAGAAGGAAAATACGGTAATTTATGAAGGACCGCTTTATGGCAGGGCGTTGGAGGATGGACTGCTGCTTTCTTCTCTTCAGGGAAGAGGAGCGGAGGAAACGATTGCGTTTCGCGTATCTATGCCGGAATGGCTTCAGAATCAGAGCGCTATGCTGAAGGCCAGGGTACAGTGGATTTTTTCAGCGGATTATAACAGCTCTTCCCGGGATCATGGGGGAGGAGGCGGAGATAACACGAGAGTGGAAGAGAGAAAGGAGACGCAGCAGGAAAAGGAGATTACTTATGGCACTGTTTCTGTAGGAAAGCGGATAAGAAATCAGCATCTGGCAGACAGTGGCCTTGTTTCATTTCTGAACGGTCTCCTTCCCCAAACAGGAGAGGAAAGCTGGATGCAGGAGTTTTTTACGGCCGGTGTTCTGGCAGGAGCTGCGCTGCTGATTCTGACCTTGCTGGGAAAAAAGACGGGAATGTGGGGGAAGGAGGAGACAGATGATTCATAAGAGTGCGGGAAAATGGGCGGCAGCCATGGGGCTTCTGGCAGGAGCCGGAGTTTCTGCTGCATATCTGATTTATCAGGAATCCATTGTCAACATCATTCAGGCAGGGGGAAATACGATTTCCATTACCGAAGAGTTTGAGCCTCCGAAAAAACAGGAAATTGGAGATAATGTTTTCAAAAAAAGAGTTCAGATTGAAAATACGGATGAAACGGCCTGTTTTATCCGGGTTTTTATGGAGTTTTCCGATTCGGATATAAAACAGCGGGCACAGATCAGTCCTGATGGAAGAAGCTGGTATCCGGCTGGCGAGTACGGTTCTCCGGACTTTGAGAATTTTCCTCAAAACTGGTGTTATATTTCCCGGGAGGAGGATCCGCTGCTGGGAGGATTTTATTATTATACACTTCCTGTAAATCCGGGAGAAAGAACCGTTCCTCTGGCGGAACAGATTCTGGTGAGTTACGAACAGGACAGTCAGATTCGGGATTTTGATATTCTGGTGACGGCAGATTCTGTTCAGACCAGTATTTTTGAGGAACAGGAGGATGGAAGCTTTACGGCGGAAGATGTTTCGCAGCAGGATGAGGGATGGAAACAGGCATGGACGGAATATCTGGAGAGGAGATGAGGAACAGGTGAAGGATTGGCTGAAGAGAAGAAAGCATGATATGCGCAGGGAATGTTCTGTTTTTCTGGTATTAGTGCTGGTGCTGACGGGAATTCCATTTCCTGTACGGGCCGGAAAAGGGCAGGAAACGGCGCCGGACGGATGGAAGGTGGACTGTGCATGGTCTGTTTTATCTTATGACGATTCCTGGGATGCAGAGAATGACAGGATGAAGCAGCCGAAACTGGTTGTAACATATCGAATGGATCATGCTCCCAGAGTTTATGTTCCGGGAGAAATTCAGTTTGTAATTCCGGGAATCGGAAATCTGAACCGGGCTTCTATTCTGAAAGCGTCGAAGCTCTCCAGCGATGAGGAGGACTCTGAGTGGAGCTGCAGCTGGGATCAGGAACAGGATCTTTATACATTTTCCAATCAGTTTCAGGTGGAGAAGGGGCAGTCGATTTCCGGTGGTTTTCAGCTGCTTTGGACCATTGAGTCCAGACTTTCTGAAAACGGATATACTCAGGAGAGGACGCCGGTGTTTCAGATACGGGGTGAGGAAGCGAGAGAGCTGACACCTCTCACTTACCGGTTTTCCTCCCGGAGGGACAGATACAGGATTTCTCTGGAAAAGAAAAAGATTCCGGCTGAGGATTATGAAACATCGGATCAAAATTATATCTGGTATGAGATGGAAACCAGATTTGATAAGGACTGGCTGGCCAGAGGTCTTTCCAGATCCAGCTATTATATTGCGGCGGAGCTTCCTGAGGGGAAGGATTATGAGAGTGTGCTGGTAAAGAAAGAGGGAAAACAGTTTCCATTGGAACAGATTGAGACAGAAACCGGGGAAGTGGTCTGGGGCTTTTATCCCTTCCGGAACAGGGAGGGAGATCTGGGCAGTGAATACGAAACTTTTTTTGACCGTTTTCAGATTGGATTTTTGAAAGAGCATTTTGCAGATGGGGAAGAACCGTATCGAATGGTGACAGTGAGGGGACATCTGGACAGGCTGTACCAGGATGAAGAGCAGTGGACTACGGATGCAGGAGAGATGGAACAGGTGGAGGATGAGGTCAGTTTTACAGTAGCTGATTATTCTTTTGAGTACGCAGGATATCTCTACAGCCATAGAAAGTGGTGCCCTCCTTATGAAAATTATCCCTATAACCACAGTGCGCCGGAAAACGATTCCCACCGTATGAATGCGGTACAGATGTACAGCGGCAAGCTGGTGCAGTTCCGTCTGGAGGCATCGGCGAACCGCGATTATGTCCAGAAGTCTGCCAAAGCTGCAGCGGGGCCTGACAGAGAGCTTCAGAAAATACAGGAACCGGCAACACCGTCAGAATTGGAAAATTCCATCAGTCCGGCTGCCGGTAATAGGGTTTTAGAGGTGTCAGAAAACAGGACGGAAGACTGGGCAGATATCCATTGGAGGGAACACGGTCTGGGAAAAAATGCCTGGGAAGACGGCGAAATATGGGAGGAAGCCCTGACCTACAAAGAACGCCATCCGGAAAAGGCTACCGGCTCTGACTGGATCTTAGAAGAGGAGGAAGGTCTGACCGGGGCAGTGGCAGCGCTGGGAGGAATGTTTCTGAAAGCAGGGCGGTGGCTGATGCCGGGACAGAAAGCGGCAGCAGTGTCTCCGGAAAAGGAGAAGGTGGTAATTGCGGAAGACGGGATAAAAGAAGGAGAAGCAGCTACTCCGGCTACGGCCTCTGAAATCATGCCGTCAGCCGGACGTCCCATACGTCCGGGAGGAAATCTGTCCGGAATGAGTCAGATTGGGCAGAATGGAAATTCGGAGGATTACAGCCTGGTTGCAGGAGATGATAAGCTGGCGGTGTTTTTGACAGACGGTTCTGTGCGCTGTCTGGAGGATTATGAGTACGATATGGTTTATGCGGTGATAGAGAAAACACCAAAGGTCTGTACCTATGAGGTGTACGGGGCTCCTGCCCAGGATACGCCGACAGAAGAGTATCTGTGCCTGGGAGAGGGAACAACAGAAGAGAAAAGCACTGTGTTTCTTCCGGAAGGCGTGAAGGCGGTTTTTGTACGGTTCAATGGACTTCAGGGCAGCTTTCAAAGCGTTGTGCAGCTGGGGGTCAGGCTTCATCTGGACTGGAATGAAGAGCAGGAAAAGGCAGCAGCAGGAGAACCGGTTCCGGATCATGAAAATCATCTGATCAATTTTTCCTATATCCGTTCTCTTTATGTGGATCAGGAGGGATATGAGGTAAATGACTGTGCTGTGGATACAGACAGCTACACAGGAACCTACGGAAGGGAACTGGCAGAACGGGACAAAGCGGTGTATGGAGAATGTACTATGCGGGCGTATTCCAATCTGTGGCTCAGAAGTCCGATTACGAATCTGGAATCAAAGACAGAGATGGGAACCTTCGAAGGAAATCAAAAAAACGGATTTACCTCAAGGATTTGGACCACGGGAAAAATCAGGACAGATGATTCGACACCCCTGGAGCGATTCTCCTTATATGCGGAGCTTCCGGAGGGACTGTCTGTAAATCTGAACCCGGAGGCTGTCCGCGTAAATGGAAGGGGCAAATACCTGTCAGGAGAAGAACTGTCAGAAGAAGATTTTCAGAATCATGTCAGCTATCAGGTAAGAAGCCACAATGAAAAAACGATGCTGGCGGCAGATTTTGATTTTACAGGGGCTCCTTTAGAGGCATCCGACGGAGTGGAAGCAGTTTTGTCTTTTGAGGCTGGATTAAGCTATACTGATTTTATTTCCTTCGGAAATCAGTACCGGACAGTATCTTATCTGATGGTTCACGATGATGGAATGGATAAAATTGCCGGAACCTCCATTATGACAGATGTTTATGATATGAACGAAAATGGTTCTGTTCTGGAACGGGCTGCCTATTCCAGTGATCGGGAGGTGGTTCTTGATTCTGCCGCAGAATGGAGAGAATATGTATCAAAATATGTAAAATCAGCATACTCTGCAGGATATGGAACAGAAGCGGTTGTCCGCCCCGGGGACGGAAGCCCTCAATCCGGATATTCTTATCGACTGGATTTCGGACTGGGATCAAATCATGCAAAGAATATCGATTTTTTTGATGCATTGGAGCAGGGGGCCAGACTTGCCTCTCATGAGCCGGGGCAGGGGGAGCAGTGGATTCCTTCTCAGTGGCAGGGACGATTTCTGTCTGTGGATACTTCTTATGCAGAAAGCATGAAACTGATTCCCACAGTGTATTACAGTACAGATGAAAAGCAGGAACTGCGTGCAGACGCAGAGGGATGGAGCAGGGAACTGCCGGAGGATCCGGGAAATGTAAAAGCCGTATGGGTTCACCTGGACACCTCTCAGCTGGAATATGGTCTTTTGCAGACCCGTCAGATGACTTATGTTGAAATTCACATGGAAGCACCAAAAGAACAGGGACTGACGGAAAAAACAGCAGTGAATCAATATTTTGTAGAGTTTGATGCTTATGGAATCGGTTCGCCTGATACATTGGAGGCTCGTTACCGGCTTTCCTCTGCAGAAACAAGAGTCAGACTTCTCGATACAATAGGAAGCATGATTTTGCAGAAAACAGATGGTGAACATCAAATCGGTGTGTATCAGGACGGAACTGTCCGGTATGCGCCTTTGACCGGGGCCTGTTTTCAGGTTTATAATCCGGCAGGAGAGCCTATGTTTGGAAAAGAAGGAGTTCAGGTGAATGCGCTGGGACAGATCATCCTTTCGAACCTTCCGTTTGGAGTATATCAGTGGGAGGAGATTGCTGCACCGAAAGGTTACCGGAAAATAGAGGGGCGTCATTCTTTTATGGTAGACGGCATTACCACAAGGATTTCCATTCCCAATGAAAGACTTCGCGGCCAGGTGATTCTCACCAAATATGATCGGGATGATGGAAATAACAGTCCCCTTGAAGGCGCTGAATTTGAACTTACTGATTCCCGCGGAGAGATTCTGTATCTGACAGAGGAGGGAAGCTATTCGGAGAAAGGAACGGTTTCTGCCGTATCTACAGGACCGGACGGAACTTTGAAGATCACCAATCTTCCATGGGGAAATTACAGCCTGACAGAGACGAAGGCACCGGACGGATATGAAAGGATGGATACACCGATTTCTTTTTCAATTGGAAAGGAACAGATATCCGATGAAGAGGGAACGGGAAAAAACGAAGAAATTACGGTCCGTTTACGGGTTTATAATGGACAGACACCGGCCTCTCTGCGGCTGCGGAAGGTGGATGAAAAAACGGGACAGGGATTAAAAAATGCGGTCTTCAGTCTGTACAGGAAAGCAAAAGAGGGAGAGAAGAATGATGTTTTGATCCAAAGCGGTTTAAAAACCAATGGAACCGGAGAACTGCAGGCAGACGGTCTTCTGTACGGAACGTATTACTTTGTGGAAACGAGAAATCCTGCGGGCTATGAACTGGAAAAGCACGATCCGGAGACAGCAAAAACCATTACCCTGGATCGGTCAACAGCAGGTCAGATTCTGGAGCTTACTTTTACTAACCGAAGAATGAAGGGAAAGGCGGTTCTGACAAAAACAGATGAAACGGGACTTCCTGTGCAGGGGGCAGAATATAGGCTGATGTACAGAGAGTCAGGACAGGAGGAGTACGGGGCTGTTGGTTCCGTCTATTGTACGGACGAAAACGGGGAAATTCATGTATCTGAGCTGGAATGGGGAGATTACTGCTGGATAGAGACAAAGGCTCCCAGAGGTTTTGAACTGTCATCAGAGAAAATCGGTTTTTGTATAACCAGGGAAACGGTGCAGTCGGTTGTTTACAGAACAGCGGTTGATCGGAGAAAAAGGGGAAGCATTCGCCTGATGAAAACCGACAAAGAGGAGCCGGGCAGAACCCTGCCGGGGGCGGAATATGAGCTGTACAGGACAAGCGGAATAAAATGCCGTCCGGGTACTGATTATGTGCTGCCGGAAGGTGTGAACAAAATTATAACGGGAAAGGACGGTACCATTCTCCTGACAGAAATTCCCCAGGGCGGCTACTATCTTCAAGAGATCAAGGCTCCGCAGGGATACAGTATTTCTGATGAAAAAATCAGATTTTCCATTACCAGAGAGAACGGGGATATTATTCAGGAACTGACGGCAGAGGATCAGAGAAATCGGGCAGAGCTGAAAATCAACAAAAGAGTAAATACCGTATATGAGCCCTTTGGAAATCCCACGTTTATTTTCCGGATTGAAAAAAGGGACAGAGAGACAGATAAGACAGTACAAACACTGTATAAGACGATTACCCTTTCAGAAGAAGAATCAGAGGGAAGTGTGCAGCTGCCGGTGGATCAGGGCTATGTGTACGAGATTACGGAATTAAATACGGGAAGATACCGCCTCAGCCGGATAATTCCAGATACAGAGCAGGTATCGGCTGACGAGAACACTGCAAAAGCAGATTTGACCATGACAGATTACGGAGAGGTTACTTTTGTAAACGAATTGAAGCAGTATGAAAAGCTGTCTCACACAGCCAATGTGGAAAATATTATCAAGGCAGGCATAAAGCTTACAGGAATCCGGGCAGAATACCATGGACCGGATCCTGTTGATGAAAATACAGAAGGCTATGATGCGCAAGAGAGGCAGTATCTGGTAAAGGATACCGATTTGACGGTTACCGCTTTATACGATGACGGTTCGGAAAAAACACTTCCCCTGGGAAGCTGGAGGCTTGACAATCCGCTGGCAGACGGAAGCTCTGACAGCTATACCGGCATTGTCCGCTACCGGGAAGGACAGACAGAGAAAACCTCCTCCTTTACTATCGGGATAAGGCTTCCGAAGCCCTGGAAGAAGTACAGGGTTGTTATGGAAATGAATGGAGGAACCATTGTAAGAGACGGAGATAGCACAGATACAGCGGTAGAGCTGTGGGAGCGTCTGGTGAGGGAAGGAAGTCTCCTGCCGGAACCGGAAAACAAGCCGAAAAAAACGGGGTTCCGTTTTGCCGGATGGTACCGGGAGCCGGAGCTTCAGACAGAATATGATTTTTCAGCTCCGGTTGAAGAAGATACCTTTATTTATGCAAAATGGGAGGAAGCCTATGATGTAAAATATGCAGTATCGATTTATGCAATCAATGATACGGATGCAGAAGGAACCGTAATTCCTATAACCTTCGGACCTGCGGTCGGAGCTCTTGTCAGTTCCTATGTCAGTCATGTTCCGAAAGAGGGAGAACGTTGTATTCATGATTTGACATGGGAGGAAATCATTGCCCAGGTACGGCAGGATCCTGAGGTTTTTCATACTTGCATGGAGCAGGGCTGCACGCACTCTGTACTGATTCTTTTTACAGATGAGGATGGAAATGAAAATCCCATGAAGGGACAAAGCTACAGCGGAAAAATGGATGAGGGAGACGGGGCAGGAAGTTTATTCTGGTCTGTTAACAGCAGATACAGAAGATGGAACAGCAAATACTCTGGTTATTTTGAAGAAAAATCCAAAGAATATATAAACGGAACGAATAAGGGAGGATGGCCGGACAGCGCAATAAGAAACACGCTGAACGGAATAGTTACGGATAATATGATCAATATTACCAACCAGAGCGCTGAATTTGCGCAGAACCGGCTGAATGAATCAAACTGTCTGCTGTCATGCTTTCCTGCGGAGCTTCAGAAAGCGATTTGTCTCCGGGCGGTAAAGTCAAATACGGTCCATTATGCAGAGACGCCGGAAAATGCAGCAGTCAGCCATGACAAGCTGTGGCTTCCCGCGTTTGATGAATACTTTATAGACGGTCAAAAGACGCCTTATCATCACAGGCTGGAAGGAGGTCCTCTGGAGGGCCAGATTCTCAGGAAGGCTAATTATGGTACAGAAAGAGCCCGCCGTTATGATGAGGACGGGAGAACCACCTATACCTGGCTTCGATCCATTCTTTTGGGGAAGAACTATGAATGTTATGTTATCAGTGAGAACAGAGGAAACAGTATTGGTACGGGAACAGGAAGCGCATACGGGATTTCTCCCTGCTTCAGCATCCGGTGAGAAATAATCCTGCTTTCAGACTTGATTTTCAGATAAATGTATTGTAGCATAGAATTTATTACCCTGTCGAAGCATAGCGAAATTAGTCGCTCGATTGTGTTTGATTTTCGGTTTTGCCAGGGGTAAAATAAGAATCAGGTCGAAAGGAGAGTTTCACTATGGCGGAAGCGGATATCAGCTTCGTTCATTTAGGAATTACCATTGAAAACTTGAAAAATCAGATTTCTGTATTTGGTTTTTCAATCGCGTATTATGGGATCATTATCGGAATCGGTATGCTGACCGGTATCTGGGTGGCTCAGAATGACGCAAAAAGAAGGGGGCAGGATCCGGACATTTATCTGGACTTTGCACTTTACGGTATTATTTTTGCCATTATCGGGGCAAGATTGTACTATGTGATTTTTGAGTGGGATATGTATAAGGATAATCTGCTTCAGATATTCAATCTGCGGGCCGGAGGACTGGCAATTTACGGAGGCGTGATTGGAGCGGTTCTTACTTTAATTGTATTTACCCGGAAGAGAAAGCTGTCTTTCTTTTCCATGGCCGACAGTGGTGTCCTGGGATTGATAACCGGGCAGATTATTGGAAGATGGGGGAACTTTTTTAACTGCGAAGCATTTGGCGGCTATACAGACAGTCTGCTTGCAATGCGGATCAAACGCTCTCTTGTCAACGAAAACATGCTGAATGCGGATGTGCTGAATCATCTGATTGTAGAAAACGGCGTGGAATATATACAGGTGCATCCCACATTTCTCTATGAATCTCTGTGGAACCTGGGTGTGCTGATGTTTATGCTCTGGTACAGAAAACGGAAGAAATTTGATGGAGAGATGCTTTGGATTTATCTGGCGGGCTATGGCCTTGGAAGATTTTGGATCGAGGGATTGCGCACCGATCAGCTGATTTTGTTTGGAACAGGAATTGCTGTTTCACAGGGGCTGTCTTTGATACTGGTTCTGGCTTCAGTTGGGGTTTTGATTTATCATTACCGCAGGCTGTCTGAGAGACAGAAGGAGAAAACAAGTGATGGGGATATCCAAGGAAGAACTGGTTCAGAAAATTGAGGCGGCCAGAGAAAAACTGAACAGAAGTGTGGAAACCGGTGAGGAGTACAAAGCTGTATATCAGTACAGCGTTGAACTGGATCATCTGATAGAGTTATATCTGTCATCTGAATACTGACAGAAAGCTCCATCAGAAGGACAGTAATCGCCATATCTTACAGACCTTTTAAGGACGGCTGCAATATCTTGCGGCCGTCTTAATTTTTTGTGAAATTTCCTTGCTATTTTTCTGCTAATGTAATAAAATAAACATACGAGTGGTAGAAAGTGGAGTAAAGTGGTAGATAAGGGTACGACAGTGGCGTAACAGGGTAACAGGTGATTCGTATGTTCATGGGCGAGTATAATCATACGGTGGACGCGAAGGGTAGAGTAATTGTTCCTTCCAAATTCAGAGAACAGCTGGGCGAAGAGTTCGTTGTAACAAAGGGCCTTGACGGCTGTTTATTTGTCTATGAAAATACAGAGTGGAAAGCTCTGGAGGAAAAGCTTCACGCCCTGCCTCTGACCAATGCCAATGCCCGTAAGTTTTCCCGCTTTTTCCTGGCAGGAGCTACCACCTGTGAGGTAGACAAACAGGGACGGATTCTTCTGCCGGCTGTATTAAGAGACTTTGCCGGAATTGACAAGGATGCGGTTTTAGTAGGTGTGGGAAGCAGAATTGAGATATGGAGCAAGGACAACTGGAATCAGTCCAATACCTATGATGACATGGAGGAAATCGCAGAAAATATGGAGGGTCTTGGAATTTAATATGGCATTTGAACACAAATCCGTTTTATTGGAAGAAACCGTAGACAGTCTGAATATAAAACTGGACGGGATCTACGTGGATGGAACCCTGGGCGGGGGAGGACATGCTTTTGAAGTATGCAGCCGTCTGGGAGAAAAGGGCCGTCTGATCGGAATTGATCAGGATGCAGACGCGATTCGCGCTGCGTCAGAACGTCTGTCAGTATTCGGGGACAGAGTTACGGTGGTAAGGAACAACTACGTGAATATTGCTGAGGTTCTGGCTTCTCTGGGAATTGAGAAGGTAGACGGTATTTATCTGGATCTGGGGGTATCCTCCTATCAGCTGGATACGGCAGAGAGGGGCTTTACCTACCGGGAAGAAGATGCACCGCTGGATATGAGAATGGATCAGCGGGGAAGCGAGACAGCGGCAGATATTGTAAATACCTACAGCGAATCAGATCTGTACCGGATTATCCGGGATTACGGCGAGGATCGGTTTGCAAAGAATATAGCCAAGCATATTGTGAAAAGAAGGCAGGAGAAGCCCTTTGAGACAGCCGGTGAACTGGCGGAGACCATTCGGGCGGCGATTCCGGCCAGAGTAAGGGCAACAGGAGGTCATCCGGCAAAAAGAACGTTCCAGGCAATCAGAATTGAGTTAAATCATGAACTGGATGTGCTGGAGAATTCTATTGACAGGATGATTGATTTTTTGAATCCGGGCGGGCGGTTAAGCATTATTACCTTCCACTCTCTGGAGGATCGGATTGTAAAGAACCGGTTCCGGATCAATGAAAATCCCTGTACCTGTCCGCCGGAGTTTCCCGTATGCATGTGCGGAAAAAAGAGTAAGGGCAGAGTGGTTACAAGAAAGCCCATTGTGCCTACAGAAGAGGAACTGGAAACAAACAAACGGTCAAAAAGTTCCAAGCTTCGTGTTTTTGAGCGGAGCTGACGGCAGAAGCCGGATGATGGAACAGAGAAAAGGAGTTTTGTTATAATATAGTTTTGGAATAGGAATTTCAGGGAGGGAATGGACATGGCTGCAGGATACCGTGGAAGAAGCGGACAGGAATACATATATGGAAACACGGTGCGGGCTGCAGAGCCGGCAGAGGCGGATTACCGCCGGAGACAGAAGAAAGCTGCCGAGCTGGAGCGCCAGACAGCCAGATACCAGCGGATGAACCGCCGGGTGAGAAGAAATCAGGAGAAAGCCCTGCAGATGGATCTGCCCTATGTGGTAATGCTTACCATCGCGGCTTTCTGTGCACTTACTATCTGTGTAAATTATCTTCATGTGCAGTCCTCCATTATGGGAAGAATTCATCATATTGAAGAACTGGAGCGGGAGATTGAGCAGCTGAGATCCAATAATGATGCATTGCAGACAAGAATCAATACACAAATTGATCTGGATCACGTTTACAAGGTTGCCACAGAGGAGTTAGGAATGGTCTATGCCAACAAAGACCAGGTAATTCTCTATGACAAAACGGAAAGCGAGTATGTGAGACAGTATGAGGACATCCCAGAAAACTAATCCTGATATGAAACGGAAGAAAAAAAGGGAGTCTGTGAAACGACAGGTTTTCGTAAAATATATGCAGGAAAGGCTGGCGATCGCAGTAATTGCGATTACGCTGGCTTTGTTTGCTTTAATTTATGTACTTTATGATATTGTAGAAAATAACAGAGACAGCTACAATCAGATCGTTCTGACACAGCAGGATTATGACAGCAGACCTCTGGCATACCGCCGGGGGGATATTGTGGATCGGAACGGAACCTATCTGGCAACAACAGAAAAGGTCTACAATCTGATTCTGGATCCCAGACAGATTATGTCGGATGAGGAGGATTATCTGGAGGCGTCGGTTACAGCTCTGTCAACAGTTCTGGGCTATGATGCCGGGGAGCTTCGGACGCTGATTACCAGCAATCCGGATACTGCCTATGTGCGGTATGCAAGGCAGCTTTCCTATGATCAGAAGGAAGCCTTTGAAACCTATCAGACAGAGACAAACAAGGCAAATTCCAAGGCGGATTCCAAAGCACGGGTAAAGGGTGTCTGGTTTGAGGAGGAGTACAAACGGGTTTACCCCTACAATTCCCTTGCAAGCAGTGTGATTGGCTTTGCCACCAGTGACGGCGGAGGCGGAAACGGAGGAATCGAGCAGTCCTACAACAGCGCCCTGATTGGAACCAACGGAAGAGAGTACGGATACCTTAATGATGACTCCAATCTGGAGCGGGTGATTAAGCCTGCTGCCAACGGAAATACCGTAGTGTCCACTCTGGATGTGAATGTGCAGAATGCGGTGGAAAAGCGGATTCAGGAGTGGATGACGGAAACAGGATCGGATCATGTGGGCGTTGTGGTTATGAATCCCAATAACGGTGAGATTCTTGCCATGGCAGGAGAAAGTCCCTTTGATTTGAATAATCCCAGAGAGGTATCCAGCCGGTATACGGATGCGGAAATCCGCCAGCTGGGTGTGAAAGAGGCGGTTGGCGATTACAAGAGAAAGCACAGAAATACTGACCAGGCCACAATTACGGAGGATCAGGTCACGGCCCATTATACAGAGGATGAAATCCGTTCTCTGGGACTTCAGGTGGCCTGGAACCAGGAGTGGAGAAATTTCTGTGTCAGCGATACCTTTGAGCCGGGTTCTCCTTCCAAAATTTTTACCGTGGCGACAGCGCTGGAAGAGGGAATTGTTACGCCAAACGACAGCTTTTACTGCGACGGATATCAGGAGGTCGGAGGATTTCCCATTAAGTGTACGGCTTATATAAAAGGCGGTCATCAGAATATCAGTCTTGCAGAATCTCTCATGGTGTCCTGCAACGATGCGATGATGCAGATTGCAGCAAAAACAGGTACGCCTTTATTTACGAAATATCAGAGACTGTTCGGATTCGGAACGAAAAGCGGAATTGATCTTCCCGGTGAGCCGGATACCTCCGGTCTGCTTTATACAGCAGACACGATGAAGCCGGTGGATCTGGCAACCAGCTCTTTCGGACAGACCTATAACTGTACCATGGTTCAGATGGCGGCAGGATTCAGCTCTGTGATCAACGGCGGTTCTTATTATGAGCCCCATGTGGTACGCCAGATTGTAAATGAACAGGGCGCTGTTGTGAAAAAGATTGAGCCCAAGCTGGTCAGAGAAACAGTTTCCGAGTCTACCAGCAGCTTTATCCGGGATGCCCTTTACCGCACCGTTTCAGAGGGAACCGGTAAGGCGGCAGCAGTGCCGGGGTATAAAATCGGCGGAAAGACAGGAACAGCACAGAAACTGCCACGTTCTGCCCGCAATTACCTTCTGTCCTTCTGCGGCTTTGCTCCGGTAGATGATCCGCAGGTTCTGGTATATGTGGTTGTAGATGTTCCCCATGTGGAGGATCAGCCCCACAGTACCTATGCAAGTGTAATTTTCCAGAAGATTATGAGTGATATTCTTCCCTATCTGAATATTTTCCCGGAAACGGATGTTCAGGTCGATGAGGAGGCGGCAGAGAAGCTTCCCGAGTCTGAGGGAATTACGGAGATGACCGGCTCAGAGTCAGAAGAGGTGCCGGAAGAATCCAAGGTGTATGATGCAGAAGAATATGTAGATCCGGGCATGGAGCTGGGACTTCCCGATGCGGAGTCATCAGAGGGAGGAGCGGCTTCTGGACCCGAAGGAGAGGCATCTCAGGCGGATGGCGGCAAAACGCCGGCAGAAACGGAAGCTGAGAGCAGCGCAGAAGACAGTACCCGGGCAGAAACCGGCGGCGAAGGCACGTAACGGAAATCAGCCGGAAAAGAGTCTGTTCTAAAGCGGGCATCCCTTCATATAGTGATAACAAGGATCCTGTCGGGAGCGGGCCATGAGTTCGAATCATACACAACATCGAAAAAAAACAGCCGTCCTGTTTTTTCTGCTGTGCCTATGTATGGCAGGATTAACAGGGCGGCTTGTGTATCTTATGGTATACCGCTCGGATTATTACAGTAAGATGGCAGAGGAGCTTCATCAGAGAGAGAGGAGCATAAAGGCGGCCAGAGGAAGAATTATTGATGCAACAGGAACTGTGATCGCAACCAACAGGACAGTCTGCACCATTTCTGTCATATACAATCAGGTGGAGGATCGGGAGCAGGTGATCCGCATTCTCAGCAGAGAACTGGGGATAGAGGAAGAAAAAGTGAGAAAACGTGTGGAAAAACGCAGCTCGAGAGAGATTATTTCCACAAATGTAGATAAGGAAATCGGGGATCGGATCCGGAACTTTCACCTGGCAGGAGTGAAGGTGGATGAGGACTACCGGAGATATTATCCCTACGACAGCCTTGCATCCAGAGTTCTGGGCTTTACCGGTGGAGACAATCAGGGAATTATCGGCCTGGAAGTGGTTTATGAGGAATGGCTGAAGGGGGTGAACGGCACGATTCTGACTCAGGCAGATGCGGCAGGAGTAGAGATTGAGAATGCTTTTGAGGATCGGATTGAGCCGGTTCCGGGAAATGATCTGTACATCAGTCTTGATGTTAATATTCAGCAGTATGCCCAGCAGGCAGCCTATGAAACCATGGAGTGCAAGGGGGCAAAGCAGGTTTCCGTTATTGTGATGAATCCGCAGAACGGGGAGATTATGGCGATGGTCAATGTTCCGGAGTTTCATTTAAACGATCCCTTTACTCTGACAGAGGCTTATGCTGCAGAGGGAGAAAACAGGCAGGAGCTTTTAAACAGGATGTGGAGGAATCCGGCCATTAATGATACATATGAACCGGGCTCGACCTTTAAAATCATAACTGCGGCAGCCGGTCTGGAGGCAGGAGCCGTGGGGCTGGAGGATCATTTTTCCTGTCCCGGATTCCGGATTGTAGAGGACAGGAAAATCCGATGCCACAAAACAGGGGGACATGGAGGGGAAACCTTTCTTCAGGGAGTGATGAATTCCTGCAATCCTGTATTTATTGATGTAGGGCAGCGGCTGGGGGTTGACCGGTATTATCACTATTTTGAGCAGTTCGGGCTGAAGGAAAAGACCGGGATTGATCTGCCGGGAGAAGCCGGAACCATTATGCATAAAAAAGAAAATATGGGACTGGTAGAGCTGGCTACGGTGTCCTTTGGCCAGTCCTTTCAGATTACGCCGATTCAGCTGATTACTACAGCGGCATCGATTATAAACGGAGGAAACCGGGTGACGCCTCATTTTGCCGTCCGGGCTGTGAGCAGCGACAGGACTTCTGTTCACCGTTTTTCCTGGCCGGTAAAGGAGCACATTGTTTCAGAGGAAACCAGCGCTTCCATGCGGTATATTCTGGAACAGGTGGTTGCAGAGGGAAGCGGAAAAAAGGCAGCGGTGGAAGGGTTCAGAATCGGAGGGAAAACGGCTACGTCAGAGAAGCTTCCCAGAAGCCTGAAAAAATATATTTCTTCTTTTATCGGCTTTGCTCCGGCGGATAATCCCAGGGTAATTGCCCTGATTACCATTGATGAACCTCAGGGAGTCTACTATGGCGGAACCATTGCAGCGCCGGTGATTGCAGATATTTTCAAGAATATTCTTCCGTATCTGGGAATCCCGGAAGCGGTGGAAGAAACTGCCGGGTCAATGGGAATCAGTAGTTGATTATTCCTATAAAAAGACGTATACTACTTAGTATGTCGTAATCGTTCAGCCATGCGAAAATTCAGACAGGAAAAAGCGTTGAAAGCTTGTTTTCATAAGAGTTTTCCTGCCTGAGTCTTCATAGGGCGGATGCCCGATGCTTCTTGTCCGCTGTAAGCGGGCAAGAAGATGCATGGCTGAACGGTTACAATATGTCAGCCACAAATGAATACATAACCAATTAGGAGTGCATCATGATTAATGAAACCATACTAGCGATTATTATAGCTTTTGCCATCAGCGCCATGCTTTGCCCGGTGGTGATTCCCTTTCTTCACAAGCTGAAATTCGGACAGCAGGTGCGGGATGACGGCCCTCAGGCTCATTTGAAAAAGCAGGGAACCCCGACCATGGGCGGTCTGGTGATTTTAACCAGTATTGTGATTACTTCTCTGTTTTATATCAGAGATTATCCGAAGATTATTCCTGTTTTATTTGTAACCGTCGGCTTCGGTATTGTCGGTTTTCTGGATGATTATATCAAGATTGTCATGAAGCGTTCAGAGGGACTCAATCCTCTTCAGAAGCTTATCGGACAGTTTATTATTACCGGGATTTTTGCCTGGTATCTGCTTCATTCCGGACAGGTGGAAACCACTATGCTGATTCCCTTTACCGGCGGATTCGACGATGGTATTTTTATCAGTCTCGGAATTTTGTTTGTGCCGTTTCTGTTTTTTGTGGTTCTGGGAACAGACAACGGGGTTAACTTTACGGATGGCCTTGACGGCCTGTGTACCAGTGTGACCATTCTGGTGGCAACCTTTATGACCATTGTGGCTCTGGGGGAAAACAGCGGGATCAGTCCCATTACCGGAGCTGTGGTAGGAAGTCTTCTGGGCTTTCTCCTGTTTAATGTCTATCCTGCCAGAGTTTTTATGGGAGATACCGGTTCTCTGGCTCTGGGCGGCTTTGTGGCGTCCAGCGCATTTATGATGCAGATGCCGTTCTTCATTCCCATTATCGGACTGATTTATCTGGTTGAGGTGCTGTCCGTAATTATGCAGGTATCTTATTTTAAGGCAACACATGGAAAGCGTATTTTTAAAATGGCTCCGATTCATCACCATTTTGAACTGTGCGGATGGTCGGAAACAAGAGTAGTGGCAGTATTTTCCATAACCACGGCCATTCTTTGTCTGGTGGCTTATCTGGGATTGTGATAAAAGGAGGAAAGGTACATGAGCAGTCAGAAGGTATTAGTAGCAGGCTCCGGAAAAAGCGGTATCGCTGCAGCAAGGCTGATGCTGCAGATGGGCGGCGATGTGGTCCTGTATGACGGAAATGATAAACTGGATGCGGAAGAGCTGAAGGAAAAGTTTGAGGAAAAGGACAGAGAGCGTCTGACCATTGTTCTGGGAGAACTGACACGGACGGATCTGCTGGGAGTGGAGCTTTCTGTAATCAGCCCCGGCATTCCTCTGGACGCGCCCTTTGTTCCGGTTCTGGATGAGGCAAAGATTCCTATCTGGAGCGAGATTCAGCTGGCCTATCATGTGTCTAAGGGCAAACTGATTGCCATTACGGGAACCAATGGAAAGACAACCACCACGGCTCTTACGGGAGAGATTATGAAGGCCCATTTTGAGGAGGTCTATGTGGTGGGCAATATCGGAATCCCCTATACAGAGACGGCTCTGGATACGACGGATGAGGCGGTGACTGTGGCTGAGGTCTCCAGCTTCCAGCTGGAAACCATTATGGATTTCCGCCCGGATGTGAGCGCAATTTTAAATATTACGCCGGATCACTTAAACCGTCACGGAACCATGGAAAACTATATCGATATCAAGGAACGGGTATGCGCAAACCAGACAGAGGATGACTGGATTGTGCTGAACTATGACGATCCGGTTCTGCGGGAGTTTGGAGAGAAGGAGGATTTAAAACCGGGAGTGGTATTTTTCTCCAGCACCCATGAGTTAAAGGACGGCCTGTTTTTGGATCAGGATGAGATCATTCTGGCAAAGGACGGCAGGAGAGAGTCTGTGGTCAATGTTCACGATCTGAAGCTTCTGGGCAAACATAACTATGAAAATGTGATGGCAGCTGTAGCCATGAGCCTGAAGATGAACGTTCCTCTGGATACGATTCGCAAGGTGATTAAGGAATTTAAGGCTGTGGAGCACAGAATTGAATTTGTTCTGGAGCGGTGCGGCGTGAAATATTACAACGATTCCAAGGGAACCAATCCGGATGCAGCTATTCAGGCTATCCGCGCCATGCCGGGACCGACGGTGCTGATTGCAGGCGGCTATGATAAGCAGAGTGAGTATGATGAGTGGATTGAGGCCTTTGGGGATAAGGTGAAATATCTGGTTCTGATTGGCCAGACCAGGGATAAGATTGCCGAGTGCGCCAGACGCCATGGCTTTACGGAGATTATGTATGCAGAGGATATGCCGGAGGCTGTCCGTGTCTGCGCGGCATATGCCAATGCCGGTGACAATGTGCTTCTGTCTCCGGCCTGCGCCAGCTGGGGAATGTTTGACAACTACGAGCAGCGGGGCGAGATATTTAAGGAGTGTGTAAGAAACCTGTAGGAGGAGCCTATGGCAAAAAAGAACAAAAACAGGCGTTTTTATGATTACAGCCTGCTGTTTACCATTATTTTTATTATGGCCTTCGGGCTGGTGATGATTTACAGCGCCAGCTCCTATATGGCCCAGCTGAAATATGGAGATGCGGCTTATTTTATGATGCGCCAGTTGAAAATCGGAGTGGCTGGTCTGGTGATAGCTCTGGTGATTTCAAAGATGGATTATCACTGGTATGCCAGGTTTGCCCTCTTTGCCTACGCGCTTTCGTATGTGCTGATGATTGCAGTTTCCCTGTTTGGAAAGGTGGTAAACGGAAAAAGGCGCTGGCTTCAGCTGGGGCCGATCAGTTTTCAGCCTACAGAGTTGGTTAAAATAGCATTGATTGTTCTTTTGGCAACCGTGATTACCCAGATGGGAAAGAAGATCAATTCCTGGAAGGCCATGGCTGTGGTGATGGGGCTTGCCATTCCGATTGCGGGAATTGTGGCAGCCAATAACCTGAGCTCCGGAATTATCATTGTGGGAATTGCCTTTGTCATGCTGTTTGTTGCCTGCAAAAAAAGCTGGCCCTTTTACCTGTGCGGGATTGGGGCAGTCAGCACTATCTTCCTGGCAGGACCGCTTGCCTCTTTCCTGGAGGCAACCCAGATTCTAAAGCCGTACCAGCTGGAACGTATCCATGTCTGGCTGGAGCCGGAGGCCTATAAGCTGGACGGCGGATTCCAGGTGCTTCAGGGACTTTATGCCATTGGCTCCGGCGGGCTGGTGGGAAAAGGACTGGGAGAAAGCATCCAGAAAATGGGATTTGTGCCGGAGGCACAGAACGATATGATTTTTTCCATTATCTGCGAGGAGCTGGGGCTGTTTGGAGCAGTATCGGTGATTCTGATTTTCCTGTTTATGATTTACCGGTTTATGGTAATTGCCTTCAATGCCCCGGATCTGTTCGGTGCTTTGATTGTTGTAGGCGTTATGGCCCATGTGGCCATTCAGGTTATTTTAAATATTGCGGTGGTTACCAATACCATTCCCAATACGGGAATTACTCTTCCGTTTATCAGTTATGGAGGAACGTCGGTTCTGTTTCTGATGATGGAAATGGGGATGGTACTAAGTGTATCCAACCAGATTAAAATGGAAAAATAACTCTTTTTAAGGAACCCTTTGGGGAGCAGAGTACATAGGATGGAATAGAGACGGATAGAGCGGGAGGGAATTGGCTTGTCTGTGATTCATATCCAGGGACCTGGCTGCCTGAAGGGAACCATAGAAATTCAGGGTTCAAAAAACGCGGTGCTGCCTGTAATGGCAGCATCTTTACTTCACAGAGGAATTACGGTTCTTAGAAACGTGCCGAAGATACAGGATGTGTATTCCATGATGGAGATTCTGGAGTATCTGGGCTGTGAGCTGAAGCTGGAGGGACACAGTCTCACCATTGATGCAGGGAAGGCATCCGGAATGCCTGTTCCGGCGGAAATGGCAGGGAAAATGCGTTCCTCCATTATGCTTTTAGGACCAATTCTGGGGCGGTTTCGGGAGGCAGTGACCAGTCTGCCCGGCGGCTGCTGTCTGGGAAAACGTCCGGTCAACCTTCATCTGGACGGCCTGCGGCGTCTGGGGGCGGATATCAGAGAGGAAGGAAACCAGATTGCCGCGTCGGCAGCTGTCCTGGAGGGAGCTTCGTTTCACCTGGATTATCCAAGCGTGGGAGCAACCGAGAATCTGATTATGGCGGCAGCGGCGGCCGGGGGAACCACGGTTTTGTCAGGAGCGGCCAGAGAGCCGGAGATTGCGGTTCTCTGTGATTTTCTGAAGAAGGCAGGAGCGCGGATTGAAGGCGCAGGAACGGAAACGGTTGTGATATACGGAGGAGCTCCTCTTCACGATGTGGAATTTTCCATTCCGGGAGACAGGATTGTAGCAGGTACTTATCTGGGAGCGGTGATGACTGCAGGCGGAAAACTTTTCCTTTCCGGCGCTCCTCTGGAACATATGGAATCCAATATGAAACTGGCAGCCAGGATGGGGGCGCAGATTTCCGGCAGTCCGGAGGGACTTCTTGTGGAAATGAACCGGCGTCCCCTCCCTGTTTCCTTTGCCACTGGTCCTTATCCGGCCTTCCCTACGGATCTTCAGCCGGTGATGATGGCAGCAGCTTCTGTTGCAGAGGGGAAAAGCCGGATCCGGGAAACAGTATTTGAAAACCGTTTTTCCTGTGCAAAGGAATTGCGGAAACTGGGAGCCCATATTATAATAGAGGGAACAAATGCGCAGATAGAAGGGCGGTTTCCTTTGAGCGGAGGCCGGGTATGTGCAGCAGATCTCAGAGGAGGGGCTGCTTTGATCGCTGCGGCTCTGGCTTCCTGGCAGCCGGTGACGGTGGATGACAGCTGCGGTCACATCAGCAGAGGATATGAGAATATCTGCCGGGATTTAAAGAGCGCAGGCGCCAGAATTACGGAAACAAACGACGGATAAAACAGGCTTACAGCCTGAAGCAAAACACAGATACGCACTGGTGTGAGAGGAAAAGGCGCCTCAGCTCCGGCTGTGCCGGAAAGAAGACATCAGGGCGTATTCTGTGTGATAAGAACAATGACAGGGGAACAGGCAGAAGATGGAATACGGATGGACAGAAAAGAAGAAAACAGGGATTGCCGCAGCAGTGATTGTTCTGCTGCTGATTTTGATCGGCCTTTTTTCTCTGCAGATTAAGACGGTGACAGTGACGGGAAATGTGCGGTATACTCAGGAGCAGATTACGGAAATGCTGTTTCCGGATAAGGTAAGCCGGAATCTGGTGGTCTGCTACCTGAAGGATCATTTCCGGGAGCATGTGGAGATTCCCTTTGTCCAGGATTACAAGATTGAATTTCAGGGGCTGAATCAGGCGGAAGTCATTGTTTATGAAAAAAGCGTGGTGGGATATGTTTCTTATATGAGCAGCTGCATGTACTTTGACAAGGACGGAATCGTCGTGGAGAGTACCAGCAAGACTCTTCCCGGAATCCCTCAGATTACCGGGCTGAAATTCGGACACATTGTGCTGTATCAGAAGCTTCCGGTTGAGAGTGACACGGTATTTCAGGAAATATTAAACCTGACTCAGATCCTTTCGATTTACCAGATGGAGGTGGACCGGATCCAGTACAACAGCTTTGGAGAGGCAACCCTTTATATGGGAGATTTGGAGGTGATTCTGGGGAACAATGCCGGAATGAACGGAAAGATTGCAGAGCTCAGCGACATGCTTCCCAAGCTGGAGGGAAGAAAGGGAACGCTGTATCTGGACACTTATGACGAGACAGCGACCAATGCCATGTATGCCTTTAAACCGCGGCAGTAGGAAGAACCGGCAGGGCAGAGGGATTATGTTCGTGAGAAAAAACAAAGGAAACGTCAAAAAACCAGTGAAAATCTACAAATTAGAGGTTGATATTTTTTTGGAAATCAAATATAGTATTAGGTAGGCTAGTTTTGCAAAAATTATTACAAAATTGTTACAATATAAGACGCGAAAAAGAGGTTAAGGAGGAGAAAGTCTTGTTAGAAATAAAGATAAATGAAGCGGAGAATTCTGCTAAGATCGTAGTGATTGGTGTTGGTGGTGCAGGAAATAATGCGGTAAACCGTATGATTGATGAAAATATTGCAGGTGTGGAATTTATCGGCATCAATACAGATAAGCAGGCCCTTCAGTTCTGCAAGGCTCCTACCGCGATGCAGATTGGCGAGAAGCTGACCAAGGGACTGGGCGCAGGTGCAAAGCCTGAGGTAGGTCAGAAGGCAGCAGAGGAAAGCTCTGAAGAGCTGGCACAGGCAATCAAGGGCGCAGATATGGTGTTTGTTACCTGCGGTATGGGCGGCGGTACCGGTACCGGTGCGGCTCCTGTTATTGCTAAAATCGCCAAGGATATGGGAATTCTGACTGTAGGCGTTGTGACCAAGCCGTTCCGTTTTGAAGCAAAGACCCGTATGTCCAATGCGTTAAACGGAATTGAGCATTTGAAAGAGAGTGTGGATACTCTGATTGTGATCCCCAATGACAAGCTTCTGGAGATCGTAGATCGCCGTACCACCATGCCGGATGCATTAAAGAAGGCTGACGAGGTTCTGCAGCAGGCAGTTCAGGGTATCACAGATCTGATTAATGTACCTGGCCTGATCAATCTGGACTTCGCAGATGTACAGACTGTTATGACAGATAAGGGAATCGCACACATTGGTATCGGACATGCCAAGGGAGACGACAAGGCTGTAGAGGCAGTAAAGCAGGCCGTTGCTTCTCCGCTGTTAGAGACAACCATCGAGGGCGCTACCCATGTTATTATCAATATTTCCGGCGATATCAGCCTGATTGAAGCCAACGAGGCAGCAAGCTACGTTCAGGAGCTGGCAGGCGATGATGCCAATATTATTTTCGGTGCCATGTATGATGAGAATGCTCAGGACGAGGCTACCATTACTGTAATTGCAACCGGTCTGGATGATCAGAACAATGCTGCTCCTTTAAATAAGGCAATGTCCGGCATGAGCAGCTTTAAGCCGAAAATGCCTGCAGGCATGAATCTGAATCCGGCAGGTATGAATCTGAACCGCACCGCTGCAGCTGCAGAGGCCAGCGCAACCGCACCGAGAACTGCTGTACCTCAGCAGACCTCCGCACCGGCTGCATCTGTTCAGAAGCCGGTACAGCAGCAGGCTGCTCCGACTCAGCCCACCTTCCGTCCGCTGAACCGGGAAACCCAGATTAATATTCCGGACTTCCTGAAGAACAAGAGATAAGAAGCAGGGAGAAAGCATTTATCCGGCTGCAAAAGGAAAAACAGAGATTTAAGACAGAAAATTCTAAAACAGGATTTTCTGTCTTTTTTTGTCGTACAAAAAAGTGGATTCAGCTCCTTTGGTTTGACAAAATATTTACGGGACAGCAGGTATAATAGAGCCTGTAAATCAAAGTGCAGGGGGTGGGAGCCGGATGTGACTGCAGTATTATATCTGGATGTGTATTTCGCCGTGAATTTTTTTATGGATTTTCTTCTGCTTTTGCTGGTCAGGAAAATTCTTGGAATCTGTGCGGAAAACAGGCGGATGGCTCCGGGACGGACGATGAGGCTGGCCGCGGCTGCAGCGGCGGGAGCGTTCTGGGCCTGCGCAGAGGCAGTTATCCGGCTTCCTGGAGAACCGTGTTTTTGGAAAACAGCAGCTTCCTGGGCAGGAGCCGGAGCTGTGATGACAGCTCTGGCATTTGGATGGCAGAGTCCGGGGGAAGGGCTTCGCTGTCTGGCAGCTTTGTGGATAAGCGGAGCGGCTGCAGGCGGTGTGCTGGAGGCGGTCGGAGAGGCGGCGGGAAGAGCCGGAGGTTCCGGACGTTTTTCCCTGGAGGGAGTGATTTTTGGAGGGCTTGGCATCTTTTTCTGCGGAAGGGCCGGGGCCGGATATCTGCAGCAGAGATTCCGGATGCAGAATCGAATCTGTCAGGCTGTGATCCGCTACCGGGGAAAAACAAAAACTCTGCCGGCGCTGTGGGATACGGGAAATACCCTTTACGAACCCTATGGCCATCAGCCGGTTCATGTGATGAGCCCGGAAGCCGGGAGAGAACTGTTTGAACCCCTTTCCCGGGTGATTTACATTCCCTTTCGTTCTGTGGGAACCAGCTACGGGCTGATTCCGGGAATTCAGGCAGATGAAATGGAAATATGGCAGAATGGAAAGCTGGTAAAAACCTGTATCCGGCCATGGATTGCCGTCAGCAGGGAGCCGCTTTCCTCCTGTCATCAGTATGAAATGCTTCTGCACGGAGAGCAGTAAAGGAAAAACAGACTTGGAGGACAGTAATCATGATAGTAAAGGTTTCCATACCCAACCGGTTTCAGTTTAAGGCGGTTCCGTCGTTTAAAACGATGCTTCTGCAGAAACAGGGGGAGGTTCATTATATCGGAGGAGCAGACATTCTTCCGCCGCCGCTGGAAAGCAAAAAAGAGGCAGAAACCATTGCGCTTCTGGGAACAGAGGATGAGAAGTCGGCCCGTTCGCTTTTGATTGAGCACAATTTAAGGCTGGTGGTGTACATAGCAAAAAAATTTGACAATACCTGCGTGGGTGTGGAGGACCTGATTTCTATTGGAACGATCGGACTGATTAAGGCAATCAACACCTTCAATCCGGAGAAGAATATCAAGCTGGCTACCTATGCCTCCCGGTGCATTGAAAATGAAATCCTCATGTATCTGAGGCGGAATAATAAAACAAGAATGGAGGTTTCCATTGACGAACCCCTGAATGTGGACTGGGACGGCAATGAACTTTTGCTTTCTGATATTCTGGGAACAGACGAAGATGTGATTTACCGGGATCTGGAGGATGAAACAGAAAAACAGCTGCTTTTGTCAGCAATCAGCCGCCTGACGCCAAGGGAACAGCAGATTGTGGAGCTGCGCTACGGACTGCAGAATGAGGAAGGAGCAGAGATGACTCAGAAGGAGGTAGCGGATCTGATGGGGATTTCCCAGTCCTATATTTCAAGACTGGAGAAGAAAATTATGAAGCGCCTGAAGAAGGAAATTGTCCGGTTTGAGTAAGCTTGTGCCGTGGCTGATTCAGATCCTGCTTCTGGTTTTGCTTCAAATCCGCTATCCGGCGGCAGTCAGGACGGGGACCGGGGCTGTGTGGGAACAGGATCCCGCTTATGAGATTTATCAGAAATACAGGTATGCGTATGATACATACGGATACCTGTTTTTGTCTGAAAATACCGGAGAGGACAGCCGGGGAAAACGGGATGGGGAGCAGACATCCGCGGCTGGAGAAAGTGATTTCGGGCCGGAGGGAGAATTAACGGAAGGGGAGGAAAAGAAGGCGGCTTTCGGGGAAGAAGGCGGCCGGGCGGAGGGAAGAGGGGAGGACGCTCAGATTGCGGCAGCCCAGCTTCAGGATTATGATTTTCTGATGAAGCATTTTTACAGCGTCCATGCTTCTACAACAGCAGGACGGGATTTGATGAAGGCGGATATGCTTTTGGGAACGTCTATGAAGCTGGAGCAGAATCCAGGGGTGCCTCAGATTCTGATTTACCATACCCATTCCCAGGAAACCTATGCCGATTACGGCCCGGATCATCCGGAGGCTACGGTGGTTTCCTGCGGAGAGTATCTTGCAGAGCTTCTCAGAGCCAGGGGATGGAATGTGATTCATGATACAGGAACGTATGATATTCAGGGAGGAAAGCTGGATCGAAACAGGGCTTATAATTACGCCTTAGACGGAATTACCGGTATTCTGCAGGAACATCCGGAAATTCAGGTGATTCTGGATCTCCACCGGGACGGAGTGAAGGAGGGAACCAGGCTGGTCAGCCGGGTCAACGGGAAGGATACGGCAAGAATCATGTTTTTCCACGGAATGAGCCGGACTCCGGAAGGAGAAATCGCCTATCTTCCCAATCCTCATCTGAAAGAGAATCTGGCCTTTGCCTTTCAGATGCAGTTTGCTGCGGAGGAGCTGTATCCGGGATATACAAGAAAGATTTATCTGAAGGGACTGCGCTACAACCTGCATCTTCGCGGCAGATCTGCCTTGATTGAGGCAGGAGCTCAGACCAATACCCTCCAGGAAGCCTTAAATGCCATGGAGCCTTTGGCGGAACTTTTAGATAGGGTGTTGCAAGGAAATTGAAAAAATGGTATGATAATTTCAATTTGACAACAGGCTGTTTCTTTGAAAAACAGCCGGATAACCAGCATTTGCATAGGAGAGAATACGATATATGGCATTTATGGACCAAAGTAAAATTCGCAATTTCTGTATTATAGCCCACATTGACCACGGCAAATCCACCCTAGCTGACCGGATTATTGAACAGACCGGACTGCTGACCAGCAGGGAGATGCAGGCACAGATTCTTGACAATATGGATCTGGAGCGGGAAAGAGGCATTACCATCAAGTCTCAGGCAGTCCGGATTGTGTACCGGGCAGATGATGGAGAGGAATATATCTTTAATCTGATTGACACGCCTGGACATGTGGACTTTAACTATGAGGTTTCCCGAAGTCTGGCTGCCTGCGACGGCGCCATTCTGGTGGTGGATGCGGCACAGGGAATCGAGGCCCAGACTCTGGCCAATGTTTACCTGGCTCTGGATCACGATCTGGATGTTTTTCCGGTGATTAATAAAATCGACCTGCCCAGCGCAAGACCGGACTGGGTTGCCAATGAAATTGAGGATGTGATCGGAATCGAGGCCCACGATGCGCCGAGGATTTCTGCAAAAACAGGACTGAATATCAAGGATGTTCTGGAGGCGATTGTCCAGAAGATCCCGGCTCCTGTGGGCGATCCCAAGGCCCCCCTTCAGGCCCTGATTTTTGACTCTCTTTATGATTCCTACAAAGGCGTGATTGTGTTCTGCCGTGTCAAAGAGGGAAAGGTGAAGAAGGGAACCAGAATCCGCATGATGGCAACGGGAGCGGAAGAGGATGTAGTAGAGGTTGGATATTTTGGCGCAGGACAGTTTATTCCCTGTGAGGAGCTGAGCGCCGGAATGGTAGGCTATGTGACTGCCAGCATTAAAAATGTAAAGGATACCCGGGTGGGCGATACGATTACCGATGCGGCCCGTCCCTGCGACAGTCCTCTGCCCGGCTATAAAAAGGTTACCTCCATGGTGTACTGCGGACTTTATCCGGCCGACGGCGCAAAGTACAACGATCTGCGTGATGCCCTGGAAAAGCTTCAGTTAAACGATGCCTCTCTGTTCTTCGAGCCGGAGACCTCGATTGCCCTGGGCTTTGGTTTCCGCTGCGGCTTTTTGGGACTGCTTCACCTGGAGATTATTCAGGAGCGTCTGGAGCGGGAATACAACCTGGATCTGGTAACAACAGCTCCTGGTGTTGTTTACAAGGTTCACAAGAAAAACGGAGAGGTCATTGCCCTGACCAATCCTTCCAATCTTCCGGATCCCACAGAGATCGAGTATATGGAGGAGCCGATTGTCAACGCGGAAATTATGGTGACGACGGAGTTTGTAGGCGCTATTATGACTCTGTGCCAGGAACGGCGCGGTGTTTATCTGGGAATGGAGTATATTGAGGAGACAAGAGCTCTGCTGAAATATGAGCTGCCTCTGAACGAGATCATTTACGATTTCTTTGACGCCCTGAAATCCCGTTCCAGAGGATATGCGTCCTTTGACTATGATATGAAGGGCTATGAGCCGTCTGAGCTGGTGAAGCTGGATATTCTGATCAACAAAGAAGAGGTGGATGCCTTGTCCTTTATTGTTCATGCAGATTCTGCTTATGAAAGAGGAAGAAAAATGTGTGAAAAGCTGAAGGAGGAGATTCCGCGCCATTTGTTCGAGATCCCCATTCAGGCAGCTGTCGGCGGCAAGATTATTGCCAGAGAGACCGTTAAGGCTGTACGCAAGGACGTTCTGGCCAAGTGCTACGGCGGTGATATCAGCCGAAAGAAGAAACTGTTGGAGAAGCAAAAGGAAGGAAAGAAACGGATGCGTCAGGTGGGCAATGTAGAGATCCCGCAGAAGGCATTTATGAGTGTTTTGAAACTGGATAATGAATAAAAAGAAACTGGAGCTGTATCTTCATATTCCCTTTTGTGTCCGCAAGTGCGCTTACTGCGACTTTTTGTCCTTTGCCGCACCGGAGCGGGAGTACCGGGAATATGTGGATCAGCTGATTGAAGAAATATACGGTCAGAGTGAAAATTTCCGGGAATATCAGGTGATTTCCATTTTCGTGGGAGGAGGAACCCCCTCCCTTCTTCCGGCGCCGCTGATGGAAGAGCTGTTTGCAGTTCTCCACCACTGCTTTGATATTGCGGAGGATGCAGAAATCACCATAGAGGCCAATCCGGGCACACTGACCATGGAAAAGCTGGAGATTTACCGGCAGAGCGGCATCAACCGTCTGAGCCTGGGGCTGCAGTCGGCGGATGATCAGGAACTGAATTATCTGGGAAGAATCCATACTTATGAGGATTTCCTGAAAAGCTACCAGAGAGCGAGAGAGGCAGGGTTCACCAATATCAATGTGGATCTGATGTCCGCTCTTCCGGGGCAGGATCTCCACTCCTGGAAAACTACTCTGAGGAAGGTTCTGATGCTGAAGCCGGAGCATATTTCCGCTTACAGTCTGATTATTGAAGAGGGAACCCCTTTTTACTGCAGATATGGAGAAGGAGAGAACCATGGCTCCTGCAGTCAGTGGGATTCCCAGACAATCTGGACCGGGCGGGGATTAAAGGGAAGGCCCATGAGTCTGTGGGCGCTTCCGGATCTGCCGGACGAGGAAATGGATCGGGAGATGTACCATGTGACAAAGGAGCTGATGGCAGCCCACGGATATCACCGCTACGAGATTTCCAATTATGCCCGTTCCGGCTGTGAATGCCTCCACAATAAGGGATACTGGACAGGGACAGAGTACCTGGGCCTGGGCCTGGGAGCCTCCTCCTACACATTTTTTCACCGCTATCACAATACAGAGGATATGGAGGAATACCTTTCTCTGGATCTGTCGCAGGTCGGGGCAGCTGCCCGGGATATTCAGGAAATCAGTCTGGAGGAGCGGATGGAGGAGTTCATGTTTCTGGGGCTGCGTCTCATGGAAGGCGTGTCCGGAACGGAGTTTTTCTCCCGTTTTGGTCAGAATATGTGGAATGTTTACGGAACTGTGATTGAAAGACTGGAAAAGCAGGGACTTATCGAGGTGGAGATGCCTGTGATTCGTCTGACAGAGCAGGGAATTGATGTGAGCAATCGGGTGCTCAGCCAGTTTTTGCTGGATTAAATAGCAGGTAAAGGATATCAGGTAAAAGCCCGTCGGGGCGGAGGAGTTTTTGTGACTCCTCCGCC